>Ga0206116_1000090_pt1 | contig 143302 bp, 147 predicted proteins | sample 3A1Ametagenome_FD_178000 | JGI IMG/M metagenome (GOLD analysis project Ga0206116, IMG submission 178000) | Enriched microbial communities from leaf-cutter ant dump, University of Wisconsin, Madison, United States - 3A1A | ecosystem: Environmental > Terrestrial > Nest > Insects nest > Nest dump...
TTGTGCCGATCCCCTTAAGAACCAACACCCCAAGGCCGCAACGGCTACCAACTGCCGCCGCCTGCGCATCCCTTCTCACAACACGGTATTAACTTGTCAATGAACCCGCAACGCTGAGACGCGTCGCACCGGCCGCTCTTCCGCATCCCCTTCTTGAGAGGATCGGACCAGATCAGGCCGGAGTATTTCGGTCGAAGCCGGAAGATCGAAACCGCTAAGTCGCTGTTTTCTCTTCCGTTTCTGCCGCCAGCGCCGCGCCTCAATCAGCGCCCCGCCGTCGGTGGAGCGGTTTATAGGCGCCCTCCCCCAAACCGCGCAAGCGCTTTTTTCATCGCCTCTTGCTTTTTATGTTCGCTGAACCGACGGACGTTTTCCTCAGAGCAGACCGAGCGCGCGCAGTTCCGCCGCCATGTCGGCCGGCATTTCGTCCCCTGCCCCACCGACGGCGGAAAGATCCTGGGGAGCGGCCTCTGCGGTCAGATAGCGCCAGCCCTGGAAGGGTCGATGTGCGGTCGGCACCGTCTGCACCCGGTCGGAGGCGATGTGCAGGGTGCAGTAGCTCTCCCCCTCCTCGTCGGTATCGGTGTCGATGGCGAGGATCGGCTGGCGCACCAGGACGCTGCCCTTGATCACCCAATAGATCGAACCGCCTGCCAGCAGCTCGTCGCCGCGCTTGGGCAGGCGGCGGGTATAGACGGGGATGCGGGTCCGGCCACCGGCGGTTACGGCACGGCGGTCCTGAAGCTCCGCCAGATGGTCGAGGTCACGGACGCCGACGGCGAGCTTGATCAGATGGAGAGGCATGGAGGCTGCAAGGTCTCTGACAGGAGGAACGGAACCGCGCCCAGCATAGCGCGCCTCCTGACATAGTGCGTTATGCCGGATTGTCCTGCGGCCGCGGGGCGGATCTGTCCTCAGAGCGGATCGTTGCGGTCCGACCGGTTGGTCGGCCGGGCATGGCCGATGATGGCGCTGAAGCCGAACAGCAGAAGCAGCACGCCCATCACGATCTCGATGCCGCAGACCAGACGGACCACCCCGGACACCGGGTGGATGTCGCCATAGCCGACGGTGGCGAAGGTCACGATGGAGAAATAGATCCCCTCGGCGAAGGTGATGTCGCGCCGCACACCCTCGATCACGAAGTTCGGTTCCGCCATGAAGCGGTCCATGATGGTGTAGATGGCGCCGAACAGGATGATGCAGAGCGAATAGAAGGTCAGGAAGGCGAAGGCCGGCAGGACCAGACGGGCCGACTGCTGGAAAAAGCCTTCGAACAGCAGGCCGGCGTCCAGCAGGAAGATGGCGATGTCGCGCGACACCAGGGCGACGATGACGGCGATGGCCGACATGGCGAGCAGGAAGATCGCGCCGATGGCCTGGGTGTCCATGTCCTGTTCGGGCACCAGGAAGGTCAGGGCGCCGATGCCCCAGACCGGTGCCATCCACAGGAAGACTCGGTCGAAATGGCCGCCCTCCCGCAGCCGCCTGGACATCACGATCCGCCGGATGTCCTCCGCCCGCCACCATGCGCCGCCGAGAAAGGCGACCAAGGGCAGGACGAAGGCAATCGCCTGGATCAGCGGGCTGATGTTGTGGAAATTGCTTTCGGCGAAAAAGACGAAAATGCAGGCATAGACGCCGATGAAGTTGGTCAAAGCCAGGGTGAAGAACTGGCTGCCCGGAAACAGATAGTGGAAGGCGCCGACCACCAGACCGACCGATCCCAGCAGGACGAAGGTCAGGTCGCCCGACACCGACCGGATCGACAGGGCGATCAGGCCGAGCAGGAGCGCCGTCAGCAACGCCCCGCCCAGCCAGGATTTCGACGCCCCCCGGCCCCCATGCCCACCCCCATGATTGCCGTGCGAACCGCCGGGCGGGACTGCCGGGGGCGGGCTGGAGGTCCGGGGACGGCGGTCGGGAACCATCTGATCCATGGGGCGGTAAACCGAAACGAGAACAGGCACCGTGGCCGGCACCCCACCGAAAGTCTTAGATCGGATCGCGTAAAATCGGAATCGATTTGAAGCGTGAATCCGATCGTCGAACATAAAGCTATGGCTCCGTGCGTTTCATAGTAAACGCACGGAGCCATAGCCCATGGTTATAGCGGTTTGCCGGCCCCGACCGTCAGCACTTTCCGCCTCCGGATACGGATCCGGAGGCCCAACCTCACCAGCCGCCGGAGGCGAGCCAGCGGTCGACCATGTCGAGCCGGTCCCAGCCCCAGAAGGGTTCGCCATCGACGATGACGAAGGGCGAACCGAAGACGCCGCGTTCCACCGCATCGTCGACCTCGCTGCGCAGCCGGTCCTTGACCGCCGGGTCCTGGATGGCGGCGGTCACAGCGGCGCGGTCGATGCCGAGGCTGCCCAGCGTCCTCGCCGCGATCTCCGCCACCGTGTCGGCGGGGCCGATGTCCTGCCCTTCGCCGAAATGGGCGTGATAGATGGCACGGGCCAGCAGCTTGGCCTGTTCCGGATGCTCGTCGGCCAACCAGTAGAAGGCGCGCGAGGCGGCGACGCCATTGGCCGGAGCCGAATCGGGGAAGGTGAAGGGCGCGCCGGTCAGCCGGGCGATGCGTCCGACATCGTGGGTCAGATACTCGCCGCGCAGCGGTTGCTCCAGGTTCGGCTTCATCCCCGTCACCTTGAAGATGGCACCGAGCAGGACCGGGTGCCAGGTGACGGTGCGGCCATGCTTCGCCGCCAGCTCGTCGATGCGCAGGCTGGCGAAGTAACCGTAGGGCGAGCCGAAGTCGAAATAGAAATCGATGGGATCAGGCACGCGCGTTTCCTCTCCGACAGGTTTTCAGGAAAGGCTAACGCGGGCGTGGGAAGGCGTCCAGGGGGCGTCCGGGGCAGCTGGGGGGGGGGAGGAGGCCGGACGGGCACCGGGACCTATCAGACGGTGCGGACCTTGGCGTCGAAGACATAGCCGGCGCCGCGCTCGGTCTTGATGATGCGGGGTTCCTTCGGGTTCGCTTCGATCTTGCGGCGCAGGCGCAGGATCAGCACATCGATGGAGCGGTCGAAAACCTCAGCCCCGTCGACGCGGGTGAGGTCGAGCAGCTGGTCGCGGGTCAGCACCCGCTGCGGTCGCTTGACGAAAGCCGCGAGCAGGCCGAACTCCGCCTTGGTCAGTTCCACCTCGCGCCCCTCCTGCCCGCGCAGGCGCTGGGCGGTGAGGTCGAGTTCCCAGTTGGCGAACTGCACGACGGCGCGCAGTTCTTCCGGGCTGCGGGCGGGGCGGGCGTCGTTGGAGACGCGGCGCAGCACCGCCTTGATGCGGGCCAGCAGTTCGCGCGGGTTGAAGGGCTTGGTCAGGTAATCGTCGGCGCCCAGCTCCAGCCCGACGATGCGGTCGACGTCCTGGTCCTTCGAGGACAGGATGATGACGGGGATCTGCGATTCGGTGCGGATCTGGCGGACAAGCCCCAGACCGTCGCCATCGGGCAGGCGCAGGTCGCAGACCACGAGATCGACAGGCTCGCCATCCAGGGCCTGCCGGGCCGATGCGGTATCCTGGGCCGTCGTGACCCGGTACCCTTCCCCCGCCAGATATGAGGCCAAAAGCTCCCGAATCGGCTCGTCGTCGTCGACCGCGAGAATATGCATGCCTGTTACCTCCCCAAACCTTCTTATCTCACGCGCGAGCGCCACGCAATGCGTTACAACCCGGTAACAGCCGCGGCTCTTTCGCCCACCGCGTGAGTTGGTTGAAACCCCCTGCCGCCCCAGCGACATAAAAATACCCTTGCGCAGACATTAACCAGAAACACGCTGCGGTTTAAATCCAGACCATCGAACAGGGGACGGCTGCCCGCAAAGGAGCGCCGGACCAATGCCGTGATGGGGGACTGCACCGCCATGTCGAACATCGATCATTGCCTGGAACGCCTGGCGCTGCTCGACCGCGCCGACCGCCTGCTGAACGAGGTGCGGGTCTACGGGCAGCATGGCCCGATCCGCGAAACGCTGGCGCAGCATCGGCTGCTGCTGGGCGAGGCGAGGCGCCATCTCGACTCGGCGCGCTCGGTCGGGCGGCCTGGGTGACGGGCCGGACGACAGGCCGCTGAAAGATAGAGACAAGGCCACTATCATGTCCGGCTGCACCGTCCCGGCACTGCCGATGCCACCCCAGCGCGGCGCATCGCACGCTCCGGCCCACTCCCCGGCCCACTCTAGGACCGCGAGGCGCCTGCCCGCCGACGGCAACCGCCGTCCGGTGACGGAGCGCTGCAGCCACCACCAGGGCTGCAATCCGGGCTGCACGCCGAACCCGGTGCAGATTACGGCACAAGTCGCGGCCCATAACGGCGCGCCGCTGTGGCGCACGATGATGGAACGCTGGCTGACGGCGGCGCCCTGACGCACGGCCCCACCCTTCCGGCCTTATCCGTCCCCTCCGAAACGGTCTCCCTATTCCCGCCCGAATTCGCGCTTATGCCGACGCTCGGGAGCAACAGAACCGGAGAGACAATCATGACCCGTGCCATCCTTCTCGCCTCCACCGCCCTGCTGATGGCGGCCCCGGCCGCCTGGGCGGCGGCGGATGGACCAACCGGCGGGCGACTGGCGCTGACGCGGGTTCTGCTGTCCACCGGCGGCGTCGGCTATTTCGAATATGAGGCGACGGTCAGCGGCGATGCCGACCTGTCGCTGGAGGTGCGGCGCGATCAGGTCGACGACGTGCTGAAAAGCATCGTCGTCTATGACGACAAGGGCGGCGTCGGCACCATCGGCTTGGCCGGCGCCGAGCCGCTGGACACCGCCTTCCGCGAACTGCCTTTCTCGGCGGGCGACCTCACCTCTCCCGCCGCTCTGCTGAACGCCATGCGCGGGGCGGAGATGACGTCCGGCGGTTCCCGCCAGCTGACCGGCCGGCTGATGTCGGTGACGGAGGAGACGGTGCGGCTGCCGGGCAGCGACGGCGCCACCGCCACCCGCCACCGGGTGACGCTGATGACCGCCGACGGCCTGCGCCAGCTGGTGCTTGAGGAGGCCGATGCGCTGCGCTTCACCGATCCGGCGGTGCAGGCCCAGATCGACCGGGCGCTGTCGGCAGTGGCGGACAATGCCCGGCGCGAGCGGCGGCAGCTGACCGTGCACAGCCGGGCGCCGCAAGGGGCGCCGCAAGGGGCGCCGCAGGACGGGCAGGCCGCCGGCGAGCGGCGGGTCCGGGTCGGCTATGTCGCGGAGATGCCGCTGTGGAAGGCGACCTACCGTCTCAGCATGACGCAGAATGGACAGCCGCAGAGCGGACAGCCGCAGACCGGAACGGCGAAAGCGGGCAGCGGCGCGCTGCAAGGCTGGGCGGTGCTGGAGAATCTCAGCGGCGAGGACTGGAAAGGCGTCGACCTGACGGTGGTGTCGGGCAATCCCGTTACCCTGCGCCAAGCGCTCTACACCCCATACTTCGTCGAACGGCCGGAGGTGCCGGTGGAGGTGCTGGGCCGGGTGCTGCCCACGGCGGACGAAGGCACGGTGACGCTGAACGACGCCCGTCCGGCGATGCGGCCGCAGTCCGAACTCTCGCGTGCCGCAGCGCCGCCCGCCGCAGCGATGGCCGCTCCCCCGCCCCCCGCACCGGCCCCGATGGAAGAGCCGCTGGCGAAGGTGGCACCCTACGGCAGCGCCGCCGGGACACCGGCGATGGCTGCGGTGCGCGGTGCCGATGCCGGTGCCGCGGAAGGCGCCCAGGTGCTGTTCCATTACCCGCAGCCGGTCAGCGTGCCGAACGGCGGGACGCTGATGATGCCGATCGCCGTCCGCAGCCTGCCGGTCGAGCGGGTGGCGCTCTACCAGCCGGGCAGCGACGCCCGCCACCCGCTGGCGTCGCTGCGGCTGCGCAACGACGGCGACACCACGCTGCCGCCGGGGCTGCTGACCTTCTATGACCGGACCGGCGACGCCGGCGCGGAGACCAGTGCCTATGTCGGCGACGCGCGCATGGCGACACTGCCGGCGGGCGACAGCCGCCTGCTGTCCTTCGCCGTCGATCAGGCGGTGACCATCGACCGAGAGGAGAAGCCGAGCCGCCGCCTGTCCCGCGCCGCCCTTGCCGACGGCGTGCTGACCCTGTCGGTCACCGACCGTCAGAGCACCACTTATACGGTGGCGGGCGCCCCGGATGGGGACCGCAGCGTGGTGATCGAGCATCCGCGCCGCCCCGGCTGGGACCTCGCCGAGCCGGCGGGCGGCAAGACCGAGGCGACCGCCGGCGCCTACCGCCTGCCGCTGGCGGTGCCGGCCGGCAAGACGGTGACGCTGACCGCGACGTTGGAGCGGCCGCGGCAGGAGCGGATCGTGCTGACCGATCTGGACGCCGACCAGATTGCCGCCCGCGCCTCCGCCCCCGAACTGCCGCCGGAGGTGCGTCAGGCGCTGACGACGCTGGCCGGCCTGCGGTCCGCCGTCGCCGAGAAGGAGCGCCGCATCGCCGAATTGGAGGACGAGCGGACGGAGCGCATCGCCGACCAGGACCGGCTGCGCGAGAACCTGAAGGCGCTGCCGGCGGGCAGCGACCTGCACAAGCGCACGCTGGCCAAGATGGGAGAGGCGGAGAACCGCCTGGACGGCCTGGCCCGCGACCTGACCACCGCCCGCGCGGAGGCGGAGAAGGCCCGACAGGTTCTGCGCGAACGGGTGAAGGCTATGACGATCTGATAAGTCGAAGGGGGGCGGGGGTCCGCCCCCCTTCAGGAATCCGTCCTTACAGCGTCGTCGCGCTGCAATAGGCCCAGTCCTCGCCCTGCAGCCCGAAGAAGGCGGCGACCGGCTTGCCGCTGGAGCGGTCGACGACGACGCGGAAGCGGGTGCCGGTGCAGGTGCCCTGGGTCTGCCTGGCGACGGGCACCTTGACGTGCTTGGACTTCAGGCAGGCTTCCGACATCTTCGGCGGATTGGCCGGGCCGTCCACCTTCTTGCCGTTCAGCACCATGTAATAGCTGGTGGCCTGCCCACCCTTGACGTCGGCTTTCACCTCGATCTTGCCGAAGCGCGACTTGTAGAGGCCGGCATCCTGTTCGCCGTCCGGCGCGCCGCTGGGCAGCGAGCGGAAGGAGATGGCGGCGCAGGAGGGCGGATCCTTGGCCTCGGCCGGGGCGGCAGCCAGCACGGCGATGCCGCCGGCCAGCAGCAGGGCGGCGGGCACGGACAACAGACGGGCAGACAGCATGGAAAAGACCTTTCGAACCGGTTGAAGCGTCATTTCGGCATCACGCAGAAGGTGGTCTGCTGCATCAGGGCGCAGTCCTTCTCGACACCGCCGTCCAGCATCGACACCTCGACCTGGGTGATGACCAGGGTGCGGCCCGGCTTCACCACGCGGGCGCGGGCGATCATGACGTCGCCCTTGGCCGGCGACATCAAATTGATCTTGAACTCCACCGCCAGCACCTCCGCCCCGGCCGGCATCAGGCTCAGCGCCGCATAGCCGCCGGCATTGTCGGCCAGCGTGCTGACCATGCCGGCGTGGAAGAAGCCGTGCTGCTGCGTCAGGTCGGCACGGAAGGGCAAGCGCATCTCGCAGAAGCCCGGCTCCATCGCCGCCAGTTCGATGCCGAGCGTCTTGCAGATCGGCTGCTGTTCGAAGGACGCGAAACAGCGCGCCTTCCAGTCGGGAGTGCGGGGTTCGAAGGTGGCAGGCACGGGAAGGGTCTCCGGCAGATGGGCGCCAAGGGAGGCGGTGCGCCACAGCCTGCGTCAGCCGCCCCGCCGGATCAAGCGGCCGAACGGAGTGCGCGTCACCTTGCCCACCCCGGCCGTCCCGGCAGCCCACGGTTGGCCGGCATCAGCCGCCGATCAGGCCCATCTGCGGGCTGGACGGTTCGGCATGGGCGCGCATCGGCATGCGGCCGGCCAGATGGGCGGCGCGGCCGGCACTGACCGCATCGCGCATCGCCGCCGCCATCCGCACCGGGTCGCGCGCTTTCGACACCGCGGTGTTCAGCAGGACGGCGGCGCAGCCGAGCTCCATCGCCAGCGCCGCGTCGGACGCGGTGCCGATGCCGGCGTCCAGCACCACCGGCACCGGGCTGCGGGCGCAGATCGTCTCGATGGCGTGCGGGTTGCGGATGCCCATGCCCGACCCGATGAAGGCCCCCAGCGGCATCACCGCCGCGGCCCCCAGGTCGGCCAGCTTGCGGCAGGTCACCGGATCGTCGTTGCAGTAGGGCAGCACGACGAAGCCGTCATTCACCAGTTCCTCGGTCGCGCGCAGCAGCTCCTCCACGTCGGGATAGAGCAGCTCGCGGTCGCCGATGACCTCCAGCTTGATCCAGGGCGTGTCCAGCGCCTCGCGCGACAGCTGGGCGGTCAGCACCGCTTCCTTGGCGGTCATGCAGCCGGCGGTGTTGGGCAGCAGCCCGACCGGCCCGGTCGGCCGCCCGGCGGTGGCGCGGGCCAGCACGTCGACGAGGCTTTCCGAATAGCCGTCCAGGCTGATGCGGCGGATCGCCAGCGTGACCAGTTCGCTGCCGCTGGCCGCCAGCGCGTCGAGCATCACCTGCTGGTTCGGATAGCCGGCGGTGCCGAGGAACAGCCGCGAGCCGAGGCTGCGCCCGGCGATGGCGAGGGTGTCGGTTGGAGACATGGGGGAAGCCTTTTGCAAAGGCCCTCTCCCGCGACCGGCCTGGGGAATTTCCCCTCTCCCCGGGGGGAGAGGGAATCCTTCCCGGGCTGGTCGCGGGAGAGGGAAATTCAGGGTCAGCCGCCCTGGATGGGGCGGACGATTTCCAGGCTGTCGCCTGGTTGGAGCGGGGTCTCGGTCCAGCGGCGGCGGGGGACCACGGCGCCGTTCAAGGCGACCGCGACGCCGAGCGTCCCGGCGGCGATGCCGCGCCCGGCCAGGAAGTCGGCGACGGAGGCGGCGGACAAAGGCTCTTCGCGGCCGTTGACGCGGATGGCTTCACGTGAAACGGCGCTCATGCGGCGGCCCCCGCGGCAAGGAAGCGGTCGGCGGCGAATGGACGCAGCAGCGGGTCGGTCTCGCCGGTCAGCACCAGGCGGGCGATGCCGTCGGCGGTCACCGGGGTCAGCAGGATGCCGTTGCGGTGGTGGCCGGTGGCGTGGATCAGGCCGGGAATACCGCTTTCGCCCAGGATCGGCGCGTCGTCGCGGCTGCCGGGACGGAAACCCGCCCAGGCTTCCTCGATCGGCAGTTCGGCGATGCCGGGCAGCGCCCGCCACGCCCCTTCCAGCAGGGCGAACTGCCCACCGGCGGTCAGGCGGTCGTCGAAGCCGCGCTCCTCCGTCGTCGCGCCGATCAGCAGCCGGCCATCCAGCCGCGGGATCAGGTAGGTGCCGGGCGTCCACACCACATGGCGCAGCAGCGGCAGACGGGGGTCCATGCGCAGGCAGACCATCTGACCCTTGACCGGACGCACCGGCGGCCGGGCGGCGGGCGGCAGTCCCGGCACCCCCGCCGACCAAGCCCCGGCGGCCAGCACGACCCGGTCGGCCCGGTGCAGCGTTTCGGCCACCCGCACCCCCACGGCGAGGCCGCCCTCCACCGCCAGCGCCACCTCCCCGCACCGCTCATGCAGGCGGGCGCCGGCAGCGGTGGCGGCACGGCGCAGGGCGGCCGCGACCTTGCGGTTGTCGACCTGATGGTCGCCGGCACAGAACAGGGCGCCGGCGACACCCGGCTGCAGGAAGGGTTCGCGCCGCCGCACCTCGGCCCCATTCAACCATTCCACCGGCAATCCCAGATCGCGCTGGAACCCGTGCAGAAAGCGGACCTTCGCGGCATCGTCGGCGGTCAGGGCGATGACCATGGTGCCTTCGCGGCGCAGATCGACGGCCATGCCGCTCGCCGCTTCGAGATCATGGGCGAACTCCGGCCACAGGGCCTGCGACGCGCGGGTCAGCGGCAGCAGCCCGTCCTCGCCCGGCTCGGTTTCGACACAGGCGGCCAGCATCCCGCCGGCGGCATGGGTGGCGCCGCGCCCGGCCTCCCCCCGCTCGAAGACGTCGACGCGGCAGCCGGCCGACGCCAGCCTCCAGGCGATGGCGAGGCCGATGCAGCCGGCGCCGATGATGGCGACGGAGGGACGGACTCCGGAGTCGGAAACGGAAAACATGTGTGATTCTGGCGCATGGATCATGCGGCGGCTCCCTTCGCTGGAATTACCCAGACAGGTTCGATGGGTGTGTTCTCAGCCGCGCGACCACCGCACGGCACCCCAGGCCTATGGATTGCCTTATGCCAAATCTTCCGCTGGTCCCACAAGCGGAATCGACCGCCTCCCGGCCTCGCCACCCCGGCCCGCCGTATCGGATCGCCGCCCAACCTGACGATGGATGCGGCGACAGGCCGCAGCCGGATACGGAGTCCCCCCGACAGGAAGCGCTACCGATCGGCAGCTAAAGTGTCGGCAAAATGAGCCATACCCGGGCACTCACAGCCGCAAACGGGCTCCGCCAATGCGCGGATGAACAACAAAGACGACCGAGGATTCGCCAACATGCTGTCTTTCTTCCGCTCGGACGCGCCGACCGCCTCCCTTCCCGGCACTCAGGTCAGTGGCCCGGCCGGCAGATCCGAACCGGCAGCGCCTGCAGCGGGACCGGCGGAACAGCCGATCCGCAGCCTGTGCCTGCCGGCGGAGCGGATCGGTGCCGCGGCGCTGGACGGGCTGAATTTCGCCGACGGTGCGCCGACGCTGGTCGTCGGCTTCGTGTCGCCGCATGTCGATTTCGCCGCCACCGCGCGGGCGGTCCGCTCCGCCCTGCCAGCGGCGACCCAGCTGGTGCTGGTCTCCAGCGCGGGCGAGCTGTGCGCGGCCGAGGGCCAGCCGCTCTACCGCAAGGCCGGCGACCGCTGGGACAGCGTGGTGCTGCAATCCTTCAGCCCGCGCCTGCTCGCCGGGGTCAGCATCCAGTCGGTCCCGCTGCATTGCGACGACCTGCGCGGCGGCCGCCCGACGCGCGACGTGCCGGCCAGGGTGGAGGCGATCCGCGGCGAGCTCGACCGCATCCGCATCCGCGTCCCCTTCCCCATCGACAGCCACGACACGGTGGCGCTGACCTTCATCGACGGGCTGTCGGCCAGCGAAAGCTGGTTCATGGAGGCGGTCTACCGCTCCGGCCATTTCCCGTGCCTGTTCATCGGCGGCTCGGCCGGCGGCAAGCTCGACTTCCGCAACACCCACCTGTTCGACGGCCAGCGCGTGCTGGAGAACACGGCGGTGACGATCTTTTTGAAGATGGCACCCGGCATCCGCTACGGCATCTTCAAGTCGCAGAATTTCCGGCCGACCCAGACCCGCTTCGCCGTGGTCGACGCCGACCCGATGCGCCGCATCGTGCGCAGCGTGATCGACCGCGAGAGCTTCGAGGTCGTCGGCTTCATCGACGCGCTCGCCAGATCCCTGCGCTGCAAGCCGCAGGAGCTGCCGGGCAAGCTGGCGAAGAACACCTTCGCCATCGAGATGGAGGGGGAGCTGTTCGTCCGCTCCATCTCCGGCTTCGATTTCGAGAAGGGGGAGGTCGCCTTCTACTGCGACGTCAATCCCGGCGATTCGCTGTGCCTGGTCGAGGCGACCGATTTCGTCCGCCAGACGGAGGACGACCTGTCGGCCTATCTGCGGAACAAGCCACGCCCCCTCGGCGCCATCCTGAACGACTGCATCCTGCGCCGGCTGAACAACCCCGACCAGCTGTCGCGGGTCCATGCCTTCGACGGGCTGGCCGCCGCCGGCTTCTCCACCTTCGGCGAACTGTTGGGCATCAACATCAACCAGACCCTGTCGGCGCTGATGTTCTTCGAGGTGCCGCCCGGCACCGCCTTCTCCGACGACATGGTCGACCGCTTCCCGGTGCATTACGCCCGGTTCCAGAGCTATTTCATCGCCACCCGCTACAACCGGCTGGAGCTGCTGAGCCGCATCCGCAACAGCGTGATCGAGCGGATGCACAGCTACCTCGACGCGCTGGTGACGCTGACCGGCGGCGTGCAGGAGACCGCCAGCTACGCCGCGCGCATCGGCGGCTCGATGTCGGCGATCGAGGCGACGCTGAACCGCCACGCCACCCTGTTCGACGGCCACGCCGACCGCAAGGAGGCGCTGGTACGCGAGTTCAACCAGCTGTCCACCGTGGTGAAGAGCATCGAGAAGGTGCTGGCGGTCATCGACGGCATCGCCAGCCAGACCAACCTGCTGGCGCTGAACGCCACCATCGAGGCCGCCCGCGCCGGCGAGGCGGGCAAGGGCTTCGCCGTGGTGGCGGCCGAAGTGCGCAAGCTGGCCAACGACACCAAGCAGACGCTGGCCGACACCCGCCGCGCCATCGACCAGGTGGTGACCTCCGTCCGCTCCGTCGGCGGCCAGCTGGACGACACCAGCGCCCGCATGGACGAGGCCGCCACCGCCTCGCAGGAGTTGCAGACCGACATCCATGCGGTGATCGACGAGGTGGAGGGCGCCCAGAAGGCCATCGAAGACCGCCTGTCCGACATGAACGACCATGCCCGCCGCATGGAGGACATCAACCGTTACATCGCCTTCCTGAAGCAGCTCGACCGGGCGGGGTGAGCGGCCGGTTTATCTCCGCCGGCGCCTCACGCCAAAAACCCGTGCAGGAACCAGCGCGGAGGCTCGTCAGGCCGGTAAAGGCCGGCGCGGAACAGCCAGAACCGCCGGCCGCCCTCGTCCTCGACCCGGTAATAGTCGCGCACCGCCAGCCCCAGCGATCCCGGCCCACGCCACCATTCGCCTTCGATCCGCTCCGGCCCCTCGGCCCGGCGCACAGGGTGGGGCACGCCGCGCCAGACGAACAGCAGCGGCGGGTCGTCGGGCAGCGGCGCGGTGGCCTCCACCGGTTCGGGCGGGGTCAGCAGGCGCAGCGGACGCGGCTGCCCGGCGGGCCAGGGCTTCGGCGCCGGCAAGCGCTCCAATGGCGGATGCGGCGCCACGCAGCGCTCCGGCAGCCAGCTTTCCCGCGGCACCAGCCGCAGCACCGCCCGCTCCCCCAGCCGCAGCGCCAGCCGGTCGACCAGTTCGGCCAGCTTGTCGTCATTACCCTGCTCGCCGGCCTCTTCCCCGTCGATTGCGGTCTGGACGGCGGACAGCGGTCCCGTCTCCGTCGCCGACAGCACCAGGGTTTCCAGCCCCGGTCCCGGTTCGATGCGCTCCAGCAGCGGGGCGAACAGCCGGGCGAGCGCCGCCGGGTCACGGGCCGGACGGCTGGTGCCGAGCGTCAGGCTCTGCGGGTCGTCGTCCACACGCTGGTCGGTGCGGTGGGCGTCCAGCCGCAGCCGGCGCGCACCCTGCCCCGCCGCCTCCAGCCCCTTGCACAGCCTCCCCAGCAGATGGCGCAACGCCCCGGCAATCGATTCGGGTGTGACGATCGGTTCGGCGAAGGTCAGGCGCTCGCGATGGTCCGGCACCGGCCGGCGCGGAGAGATCGGCTCGTCCAGCCGGCCGAAGGCCTGATCGTACCGTTGCAGCAACCTGGCCCCGAAGCGCGCCGCCAGTCCCGCCCGCGGCATGGCATGCAGGTCGCCGATCCGGCGCAGGCCCAGCGCATGCAACCCCTCCACCGTTTCCACCGGCAGCCGCAGGGCGGCGAGCGGCAGACCGTCCAACGACTCGCGACGCCGCTCCTCCGGACTGCCGAACCGCACCAGACCCCAGGCGGCGGCCGGGGTGTCGGCGATGGCGGCGCGGGCGGCGAAGCCGGCGGCGCGCAACCGCCCGGTCAGGTCGGAGGCCAGCGCCGGCTCGCCCCCGAAGAGGTGGGCGCAGCCGGTGATGTCGATCGCCACCCCGTCCGGCCCGTCCGCCGCGGTCCAGGGGCTGTAGCGCCGCGCCCAATCGGCGATGCGGCCGAGCAGGGCCAAATCGGCCTCCGGCGCCGCCTCCGCCGCCTCCAGCATCGGTTCCAGCGCGCGGGCATCGCTGAGGGTGTGGCCGGGAACGATGCCCAGCACCGCCGCCGCCCGGTTGACCGCGACCACCACCCGCCGCTGGCGCTCCGTCCGCAGCAGGACGAAGGGGCGTGCGCGCAACTCCGGCGGCATGAGCCTCTCCCGCGCGTCGGTCGGCAGGCGCGGCAGCCACAAAGCGAGGATACGGCGCTTTCCCCCTCTGGAAGTTCCCCTCTCCCCCCCAGGGAGAGGGTTAGGATGAGGGGGTCGCGCCGCGGGACCTTCGGGGTAGGCACGAGGTGCATCCCCCTCACCCCGCCCCTCTCCCCGGGGGGGAGAGGGGGACAAAGGCGGGTGGGGAGAGGGATGCGTCATAGGAAACCCAACCATCAAGAACAAACAAAGAACATTCTAGCGCCGGCTTGGCTGCAAGGGGAGTCCCTCCTTTGGGGTCATCTTGCCGAAACGATCAGCAATGCCGACATTCCATCAATGACCCCACCTCTCCCATCGCTCGCCATTCGACTGACGCCGATCCTTTTCCTGCTGGCGGCAGGCGCCTGCGCGCCGACGGACCTGCGCGACGACAATCCCGGCCGCGCCCAGGCCTTTCCCCCCGTCTACAACCAGACGGTCGTTCCCGGCGGGGGCGAGCGACGAACCTGGAGCCAGATCCAGGCTGAACAGTCACGCACCGACTCGAAACCTGCCGCCGCCCGGCAGACCGAAGACCGCCGGCCTGACGACCGCCAGATCCGCCGCGACCCGGACAGCACCGACCAGCCGCCGCCCAAACGCCGCCGCAGCAGCTCGTCGCCGCCGCCCGACCCGGCCGCCCTGCCCCAGCCGCCGCGCCCGATCCCGGTGCCGCCCCCGCCCTCGTCCCAGAGCGCCACCGATGCTTTCAAGCGCGACCTGATCCGGCCGGAGGTCGACCGCATGCGCACCGACGACGCGATGGGCCGGCTCGACCCACTGGGCCAGCGCGACCTGATGCGCCGTGAAAACGACCTGCGCCAGTTCGGCGACCCGCTGGCGCGGTAGCAGCAACCCTGCGCGCCCCGGCAGCGCCGGACCTGACGGCTTGACCCCGCCCCCGCTCAGCGGCCATACCGGCAGCTGGAGCTGAACGGACAGCTGAACGGACGGGGGATGCGGACGCATGACGACGGTGACGGGGGCCTTCGGCAATGGGCTGACCACGCCGGTGTGGGTGCTTCAGCATCTGCTGGGCATCCTCGGCATCGGCATGTGGGCCGGACAGTCCGGCGGCACCGCGGTCTGGCAGGTGCCGGCCGCCGCCGTGACCGCCGCGCTGGCCGCGGGTTTCGCCGCGCAGATGGGGGTGCGGCTGCCCTATGCCGGGCCGGGACTGGCCGCCTCGCTGGTGGTGGTCGGCTCTCTGGTGGCACTGGGGGTACGCGCGCCGGCTGTGGTGGCGGTTCTGGTCGCCGCCGTTGCCGCGGTGTTCCATGGCCACGCGCATCAGGGACCGCCGCTCTACTGGGCCGGTTTCGCGTCCGGGTTGATGCTGGTCGCCTGCGGCGGGCTGGGACTGTCGATTGCGGTGACGCAGGCCGAGTCGGACCGCGCCGTGCGCCTGTGTGGCGGTGCGGTAGCAGTCGCCGGCGTTCTCGACCTCGTCGGCGTGATTTGACCGGATGCGCCTTGAAATGACCGGGTTGCGCGGAAATCTTTGAAGGCACGCTCTTCCCCTCCCCGCCCTTCCCGCTCGGGACGAACGGGCCAGACGAACGGAACGATCCGGTGTCCCGCGCAGCCGCCAAAGCCTGCCCACCCCCGCCGGGGCTCCGCTCTCCGGGACTTGCGACGCAGTCCGATGCGGCCCCCCAGACTTGCCTCCATTTGACCCGCCGTCATCTGCTGGGCGGCCTGATGGGAGGGGTGGCCCTGGCCCCGCTGCTGGGCGGCGGGCTGTTGAGCGGCGGGCTGTTGAGCGGTCCGGCCGCCGCGCAGGACCTCCGTTATTTCCGCATCGGCACCGGCACCACCTCCGGCACCTATTTCCCGATCGGCGGGCTGATCGCCAACGCCATCTCCAACCCGCCGGGCTCGCGCCCCTGCGACAAGGGCGGAAGCTGCGGCATCCCCGGCCTGATCGTGGTGGCCCAGGCCAGCAACGGGTCGGTCGACAATGTCGAGATGCTGCGCGCCGGCACGGTGGAGGCGGGGTTCGCCCAGGCCGACGTCGCCTATTGGGCCTACAGCGGCACCGGCAGCTTCACCGGCAAGCGCCCCTTCACCGAACTGCGCTCGCTCGGCATGCTCTATGCCGAGGCGATCCAGATCGTCGTCCGTTCCGACGGCTTCATCGACCGCATGGCCGACCTGAAGGGCCGCAGCATCTCGCTGGGCGAGGAAGGCTCCGGCACGCTGGTGGAGGCGCGGCTGATCCTGGACGCCTACGGACTGTCGGAAAGCACGATCACCCCGCTCTATTTGAAGCCCGGCACGGCGGCGGACCGGCTGGCGAAGGGCGAGCTGGACGGCTTCTTCATGGTCGGCGGCTATCCGGTGGCGGCGGTCAGCGACGTGGCGGCGCGGGTGCCCATCCGTCTGGTGCCGCTGGACGGCGAACCGGCCGACCGGCTGCTGCGCAGCCAGCGCTTCTACATCGAGCAGGAAATCCCGGCCAACGCCTATCCCGGCAGCGCCACAACCCCGACGCTGAGCCTGGGGGCGGAGCTGCTGACCCGCGCCGACCGCGATCCCGACCTGATCTATGGAGTCGTCCGCGCGCTGTGGCACGAGAACACCCGCCGCGTCCTGGCCGACGGGCATCCGCAGGGCCGCAATTTCGATCCCGCCCGCGCGGTCGCCAACGTCTCGGTTCCCCTGCATCCGGGGGCGGAGCGCTTCTACCGCGAGGCCGGCCTGCTCGGCAGCGCCGCCAACGAGCCGGCCCGGCCGCCGGCCGGCGCGACCGACACGCCCCCCGCCGCCGGGGACAAGACGGCGAACGGGGCACCGCCTGCCGATAAGAATGCCACCGGGAAAAGCACCGAAGACAAGCCGCTGCGCTGATCGCACGCCGGCCGGACAGGACGAAAGGACCGTTTCCGCGCGTCCCGCCTGTGGAATAGTCTGACCCTTATCCGGTTGATCCTCGTGATCGGGTGCGACGGGCAGAAGGAGACAGGCATGCCGGCCGGCGAAGGGGTGCGCATCGCGATCCGTTCCGCCTGCGACGCCGACGCCGCCCGCTGTGCCGAGATCTTCCTGCACGGCCGCCGACAGGCCTTCTCCTGGCAGCCTGCCGACCGGTTCGGGCTGGACGATTATTACGACTGCGTCCGCGAGGACTCTGTGCTGGTGGCCGAGACGGACGGGGCTGTGGTCGGCTTCGTCTCGCTCGATCCCAAGGCCGGCATCATCCACAACCTGTTCATCGACCCCGGCTGGCGCAAGCGCGGCATCGGATCGGCCCTGCTGCGCGAGGCGCTGGGCCTTTTGCAGGGCGGTGCCCGGCCGGCCGAGCTGGCCTGCGCCGCGCGCAACGCCGCCGCCCGCGCCTTTTACGAGCGCAACGGCTGGACGCCGGTCGGCGAAGCGTCGAACCAGCCCGACGCGCTGGTGCTCTACCGCCTGTCGCGGGCGGGGTAGACGGCCGCTTCGTCCATCCTCCCGCTTGCCCCGCGAAACTTCCTCCAACGAGACGATTTGGCTCGGATGCGCGGGCTGTTTTCGCTTGCGGCGTTGCGGTAAAGTCCCGTCGCCATGCGAACCCTGTACCACCACCCGATCCACGCCCTGTCGCGCACCGCGCGCGTGATGCTCGCCGAGAAGGGCCTGCCCTTCGAACCCGTGGTCGAAAGGCCATGGGAACGGCGGACCGAATTCCTGAAGCTGAACCCGGCCGCCGAGGTTCCGGTTCTGGTGGAGGAGGACGGGACGGTCGTCGCCGGCGGCCTCGCCGTCATCGAATATCTGGAGGAGGCCTATCCCGACACCCCCCTGCTGCCGCGCGAGATCGCGGCACGGGCCGAGGTGCGGCGGGTCGCCGACTGGTTCCTCCACAAGTTCGAGCGCGAGGTGGCCGAAAACCTCGTCGGCGAAAAGCTGATCAAGCGGCTGTCCGGCCAGGGCCACCCCTTCGCTCCGGCGATTCGCGCCGGGCTGGCCAACGTCACCTACCACCTCGACTACATCGCCTTCCTGTCGGAACGCCGGCCCTGGCTGGCCGGGCCGTCCTTCACCCTGGCCGACATCGCCGCCGCGGTGCAGCTGTCCTGCCTCGACTATATCGACAATGTGCCGTGGGACCGCAGCCCGGAGGCCAAGGACTGGTACGCCCGGGTCAAGTCGCGCCCCAGCTTCCGCGCGCTGCTGGCCGACAACATCACCGGCTGCCCGCCACCCAAGCACTATGCCGACCTGGATTTTTAATATCCTGTTTGGATTTCGCCCAAGAGGGGCATGGACCGGCCGAGCGTATCAAGATTAACGTGCTCCCTAAATCGTAGTTGGGAGTAGTTGCTCGATGCGTCTTCGCCGTTCTTCGCCCGTTACGGCCCTGCCGGTCCGTTCCCTCAGGCCCGCCCTGATCGCCGGCGGCATGCTGGCTCTGGTCGCCGGCTGGTCGCCCGTTGAGGCCGCCCCGGCCGTCGACGATGCCGGCGCCAAGGCGCTCGCCGCGTCGCTGAAGAAGGATCTGCCCCGCTGGTTCCCGCCGCCCGCCGAGGATGGCGAAGGCATCGGCTTCGAATGGGAGGGCGAACCGACGGTCAAGCCGGCCGGCGACCATTACGACGTCGCCCTGCCGCGCCTGTCGGCCGAGGATGCGGAAGGCACCCTGTTCGACATCGGCACCATCCTGCTGTCGGTGACGCCGAAGGACGACAGCCAGTACGGCGTGTCGATCACCCTGCCCAGCGCCATGAAGGTGCAGAACCTCGACGACAACGACGAATATGCCGATGCCGCCACCATCACCATCGGCAAGCAGTCCTTCACCAGCACCTGGTCGGGTGCGCTGGAGACGCTGCTGACCGTCGACGGCGCCTTCAACGACCTGGCGGTCACCGCCGCCAACGGCAAGGGCAAGGTGTCCATCGCCACCATGACCATGGTGCAGGATCTGAAGCCGGAGACCGGGACCAACGGCGCCACCCTGTGGAGCGGCCCGGCCGCCTTCGCCTTCGGCGGCCTGTCGGTGCAGGACGACAAGAACAAGGAGCTGTTCAAGATCGGCGGCGTCACCAGCGAGGCGACCTACAGCCGCGTCGACCTGACCAAGGTCAGCGCTCTGCAGAAGCTGTCCGAACAGACCGCCGCCAAGGGCGTGGCGCCGACCAGCTCCGAACTGCTGCCGAAGCTGCAGGGCATGTTCGGCGGCATCAGCGGCGCGATGCGCCTGTCCAACCTGTCCTTCGTCAATCCGGAGGACGGCACCTCGGTGGCTCTCGGCCATCTCGCCTTCCGCAGCGGCCTGACCGATCTCGACCAGGCGATGTCCACCGTCAGCATGGGCATCGAGGCGCGCGACTTCACCATGACGCCGTCGCCCGCCCCGGTCGCCTTCACCCCGCGCGCCTTCGAAATGAAGCTGTCGGTCGCCAAGCTGCCGAACAGCGCCCTGTGGAAGGCCTTCACCGAGCTGGCCAAGTCCGCCGAGGCCGAAGAGGCCCCGCCGGCCAAGAAGGGCGCCAAGGCCAAGGCGGCCGCGCCCGCGTCGCCTTCGGCTGACGTGGTCATGCAGCAGGCGATGGCCGCGATGGGCGAAGCCGGGACCGAGCTGCGCATCGACGCGCTGAACCTCGACACCCCGGCGACGGCCGGCACCGCCACCGGCGCGGTCAAGGTCGCGACCCAGGCCGCCTTCGGCGTCACCGGCGGCGCCACCGTCCTGCTGCGCGGCATCGACGCCGCGGTGAAGGCGATGCAGCCGGCCCCCGGCGCCAAGCCCGACAAGGAGACCCAGGATCTGCTCGCCGGTCTGGCGATGGTGCAGGCGCTGGGTCAGGCCGGCAAGGACGACACCGGCGCCGACACCCGCACCTACAAGATCGACATCACGGAGGCCGGCCAGCTCCTGCTGAACGGCGCCGACATGACGGCCCTGCTGGGCGGCGGCAGCGAGCCCGCCCCGGCCCCGGCGGAAAAGCCGAAGAAGAAGTAAGCCCGGCGGACGGCAAGCCGAAGCTTCAGACCAGCAAAGCCCCCGATTCCGGCAAACCCGGATCGGGGGCTTTCTTTTAGGTATCGGAGCTGGAAACAGGGACCGCAGCCCTCAACCCGTCGATCAGACGGTCCAGGCCGAAGCGGAAGCGGGCGTCGTCGTCATTGTCGGCGATGAGCAGCCTCACCGTGGCGGCGGCGTGGGGATAGCGTGCCTCCTGCTCCGCAGTCAGCTGCTGCGCCACCCGTTTGAGGTCGATCCCCTCGCCGTTTCCGCCGGGAGGCGGCAGCGTCGCCTGTTCCTCGATGGTGAAGCCGATCACGAAATACAGCATCGTGAACAGCATATGGGCCGCCGTGCGTTCGTCGGCACCGGCGGCGCGCAAGGTCGCAATCGCGCGGTCGCTGATGCGCAGAACATTGTCCATGACCGGGAAGGTTCCGGCATAGACACGCGCCCCGTCGCGCCGGGACTTCAAGGCACGGCGGAACTCCGTCGCCATCTCCCGCAGCCACGCGTCCCAGGACAGGCCGGCTCGGTCAGGAAGCCTCATCTCCGCCAGCAGGGCGTCGGCCATCGCGTCGAGAAGCGCCTGCTTGCCGGCGAAATGCCAATAGAGCGACGGCGCCTGGATGCGCAACGCCCCCGCAAGACGCCGCATCGTCAGCCCCTCGATCCCGACCTCGTCGAGCAGAATCATCGCGGCGTCGATGATGTCCTGTCGCTGCACACGCATGTCCGCAAGTCCGCCTCGTTCTGCCGGGATTGACAAACTAACGCCGTTAGGTGAAATCTAACAACGTTAGTTTACCCGTTGCCGCGCCCCGCGGCCCAGCAGAGGCTCCCCCATGGATCCCCATCGCATCCACACGGTCGAAGCGTTGCGGCAGCTCTACGACATGCCGTCCGAGCGCATCGTGAAGATGAGCTTTCCCTTTCTGGACGATCACTGCCTGCGCTTCGTCGCCGGATCCCCGCTGGTCTTCGTCGCCACCATGGCGGAAAGCGGGATGGACTGTTCGCCGCGCGGCGGGCGTCCGGGCTTCGTCCATGCCGAAGACCGCCAGACGCTGGCCCTGCCCGACTGGCCCGGCAACAACAAGCTCTCATCGATCACCAACATCCTCGCCTCCGACGGTGGCTGCGGACTGGTGTTCCTGGTGCCGGGGGTGGACATCTTCCTGCGGGTCAACGGCATCGCCACCGTCACCACCGCCCCGTCCCTGCTCGAACGGCTGAGGGAGGAGGGACGCACCCCCAAGGCCGCCATCCGCCTGTCCGTGCGGGAAGCCTTCTTCCATTGCGGCAAGGCACTGCGCCGCTCGCATCTGTGGCAGCCGGACGCCTGGTCCGTGCCGCAAGACATGCCGTCCCCCGGTCAGGTGGTGAAGGACCAGGCGGGGCTGGCGGACCTGTCGGTCGAGCAGATCGACGCGATGTACCGGAAGGGACTGGCGGAACAGCTCTACAGCGAATCGCCGCATATGGAATGAAGGCCGGAGGACGGAGGCGGAACCGCCGGTTCGGGCCCCTTCGCCGCGACACCCCGCCGCACACCTCCCGCGGTTGCATGGCACAAGCCTCTTGAACGGCGGGGACGCTTTCACATATCTCCGCCGTCTTGACGCCCACCCGTGCAAAACCAACGAAGGTGCCCCCATGACCGAGGAACGGCTCAGTTTTCAAGCCGAGGTCAGCCGTCTGCTCGACATCGTCGCCCACTCGCTCTACAGCGAGAAGGAAGTGTTCCTGCGCGAACTGGTCTCCAACGCGTCGGATGCCTGCGACCGCCTGCGCTACGCGGCGCTGACCCAGCCCGAACTCTCGGCCGACGATCCGAACCTCAAGGTCCGCCTGCTGGTCGACAAGGACGCGCGGACCCTGACCGTCGCCGACAACGGCATCGGCATGAACCGTGACGATCTGGTCGAGAATCTCGGCACCATCGCCCGCTCCGGCACCGCCGCCTTCATGAAGTCGCTGGAAGGGGCCGAAAAGGGCGACGGCAAGAAGGACGTCAACCTGATCGGCCAGTTCGGCGTCGGCTTCTATTCCGCCTTCATGGCCGCCGACAAGGTCACCGTGCTGACCCGCAAGGCCGGCGAGCCCACCGGCTGGCGCTGGGAGTCCGACGGCAAGGGCGAGTTCACGATCTCCGAGGCCGACGGCCTGCCGCGCGGCACGAAGATCGTCCTGCATCTGCGCGCCGGCGACGACGAGTATCTCGACGAGGCCCGGCTGGGCGGCATCGTCCGCAAGTACTCCGACCACATCGCCATCCCGATCCTGTTCGGCGAGGGCGAGGAGGCCAAGGCGCTGAACAGCGCGTCGGCGCTGTGGACCCGGTCGAAGTCGGAGATCACCGCCGACCAGTACAAGGAATTCTACCACCATGTCGGCCACGCCTTCGACGATCCGTGGCTGACCCTGCACTGGCGGGCCGAAGGGGCGCTGGAATACACCAACCTGCTCTATGTGCCCTCGACCAAGCCATTCGACCTGTTCGACCCCAAGCGCGCCCACCGGGTGAAGCTGTACGTCAAGCGCGTCTTCATCACCGACGCGGCGGAAGGGTTGATCCCGCCCTACCTGCGCTTCCTGCGCGGCGTGGTCGACAGCGAGGATCTGCCGCTGAACATCAGCCGCGAGATGCTGCAGCACAACCCGATGCTGGCCAAGATCAAGGCCGGCATCACGCGGCGCGTCCTGTCGGAGCTGTCGAAGAAGGCCAAGGACACCGAGAACGCGGCCGAGTACGACACGTTCTGGGAAAACTTCGGCGCGGTGCTGAAGGAAGGCCTCTACGAGGATTACGAGCACCGGGACGAGCTGCTGAAGCTGCTGCGCTTCCGCACCACCGCCGGCGACGAGCTGGTGTCGCTGGAGCAGTATGTCGCCCGCATGAAGGAGGGCCAGGACGCCATCTTCACCATCAGCGGCGACGACATCGACACCCTGCTGCGCAGCCCGCAGCTGGAAGGCTTCAAGGCCAAGGGCGTCGAGGTCCTGCTGCTGACCGACCCGGTGGACGAATTCTGGATGCCGTCGGTCGGCGTCTATGAGGGCAAGCCCTTCAAGTCGGTGACCCGCGGCGGCGCCGATCTCGGCAAGATCAAGGGCGAGGAAGCCGAGAAGCCGGAGGAGAAGGCGCCGGAAGGCGAGCTGACCGACCTGCTGGCCCTGCTGAAGCTGACCCTGTCCGACGCGGTGAAGGATGTCCGCAAGTCCGAACGCCTGACCGACAGCGCCGTCTGCCTGGTGGCCGACGACAACGACATGGACATGCATCTGGAACGCCTGCTGAAGCAGCACAAGCAGCTGAACGGCGAGGTCGGCAAGCGCATCCTGGAGATCAACCCGTCGCACGCCCTGATCAAGCGGCTGGCCGACCGGGCCAAGGGCAGCGGCGCCACCGACGCGCTGGAGGATGCGGCCTGGCTTCTGCTCGACCAGGCCCGCATCGTCGAGGGCGAGCCCCTGCCCGACCCCGCCGCCTTCGCCCGCCGTCTGGCGAGCGCGATGGAGAAGGGGCTGGCGTAAGGATCGCCTGCACCGGGAAAGTCTGACGGGAAAGTCCCCTTCTCTCCGGAGAAGGGGCTTTTTCCGTTCTAGCGTCTGTCTGATGCTTATTGAAGCAGCAGACAGACGCTAGGCTTTTGGTTCTCCGTGTGATTCACGTTTCAAGCGATTCCGCTTGAACCGATCACACTCTACCCGCGCCCCACCCGCTGGGGCGGGAAGACCAGCGAGATGGTGGTGCCCTCATCGCGGCGGCTGACCACGTCCAGCCGGCCGCCATGCAGCTCGATCAGCCGCTTGGTCAGGGGCAGGCCCAGGCCGGTGCCGACCTGGCTGCGGGCCAGCGCACTGTCCACCTGTCCCCAGGGTTCCAGCGCCTTGGTCAATTCCTCCCCGGTCATGCCGATGCCGGTGTCGTGCACTGACAGCCAGAGCGAACCGTCCGCCGCCAAACGGCCGCGCAGCGTCACGATGCCGTCGGCCGGCGTGAACTTCACCGCGTTGGACAGCAGGTTCAGCAGCATCTGGCGCAGCTTGCGCTCGTCCGCCCGCAGCGGCGGCAGGTCCAGCGGCACCGCGGTGGCGATGCTGACGCCATGGCGCGAGGCCCGCTCGGCCAGCAGCCGCGCCGTGCCGATCGCCACCCGCACCACATCCACCGTCCCATCCACCAGTTCCAGCCGGTCGGCATCGGCCTTGGACAGGTCGAGCAGATCGTTGATCAGCTCCATCAGATGGCGGCCGCCTTCGGCGATGTCGCGGGCATATTCGCGATAGAGCGGAATGGCGTGCGGTCCCAGCACCTCCTGCTCCAGCAGTTCGGCGAAGCCCATCATCGCCGTCAGCGGCGTGCGGATCTCGTGGCTCATGTTGGCGAGAAAGGCGGTCTTGGCTCGGATCGCCTGCTCGGCCTGGCGGCGCGCCTCCTCCAGCTGGCGGGCGCGCAGTTCCGTCTGTTCGGCGGAGCGGGCCATCAGCCCGGTGACCGTGCCGACGCCCAGATAGCGGTCCTGTTCCACCACCAGGAAGCCGGTCACCAGCGCCGCCGGTTTCAGCCGCGCCAGCCGCCGCCCGATCTCCGCCAGCGGAGTGGCGCCGTCGATCAGCAGCGGATGCGGGTCCATCAGATCGGCGGCCGTCCGCGTGCCGATCCCCTCGCCGCCGCTCCTCTCTCCGCTGCTGCCCGGCAGCACGCGGCCGCGCTCCAGCAGGCCGGCGACGCGGCCATCGCCATCGACCACCGGCAGGGCGGCAAGCTCCGGCTGGCGCTGGAACCGGGCAAGGGCGACGGCGCAATCCTGCAGGGGAGACAGCGGATCGACTGGAACGGCCAGCCCGGCGGCGGTGAAGGCGGGTTCGTCCATATGCGGCTCCGCCGTGAACGATGAGGTGGAAGGCGGGAAATCGAACGGCGTCACTGCGGCTCCCCTCCTTCCTGTCGGGCTCTGTCAGGCCCGGTTGAATATCCGTCGGGTGCGCCGCCCGGATCGGACGGCGCATTCCCAGGAGAAAACCTAGCAGCGGATTATGAGCAATTGGTTTCTGCCCCGCATCATCACGGCGTCGGCAGATAGACTGAAAGTATTATGCCCTTGGCGAAAAAACGCCCTTCGCTTGGCCGTCCGGCGGGAACGTGGGTGTTTGAGAATGGCTGCGAAACACAGTATGATGGTCGGGTATTCGGGGTGCCGCGAACGGCCGGCCGGGGCGGACTGAACGATCGGCTCCGTAGCCGGGCTGTGCCGCTGGCAGTCCGGGCATCAGGGAGACCGGAGGGGCGAACCACCGCCCGTCGAACGAAGACAGGATTACAGGGGATGTCCATGCCCTCGCGCCTCGAAGAACTGTGCGTGAAGAAGGGATTGAAGATGACCGACCAGCGCCGCGTGATTTCGCGCGTGCTGTCGGAGGCGACGGACCATCCCGATGTGGAGGAGGTGCATCGCCGTGCATCCGCCATCGACCCGCGCATCTCCATCGCCACCGTCTACCGGACGATGCGGCTGTTCGAGGAGGCGCATGTCATCGACCGTCTCGATTTCGGCGACGGCCGCGCCCGCTACGAAGAAACCAGAACCGATCATCACCATCATCTGATCGATGTCGACTCGGGTGAAGTGATCGAGTTCACCAACGATGAAATGGAACGGCTGAAGGAAAGCATAGCCCGCGAGTTGGGCTATGACCTGATCGGCCATCGGTTGGAACTGTACGGCGTCCCGCGCAAACGCCGTGCCGACAAATCTGAGTCTTAACTATATACGGAACTCATTTCCGATGCGCACAAGGGGTGGCGGCCGGCTTCGCCACCATCCGGAATCGCCACCCGCATGACGGGTGGGTCAGGCGGTCATCGCTTGCGGGGTGCATCGGGTGCCGGTCTGGACCTTGCGGGGCGCCGGCCCAAGGTTAGGCGAGGAGCAAACCTCACAGACCGGAACCGGCCGCACCATGGATGATCGTCCCGACAACCGCCAGGGCCAGCCCCCCCACACCCGGCCAGAGAGCCCGCCGAGCACGGCCGGGCCGGCCTCCCCGACCCTCGACCCTGTTCTGGAGCGTCTCGACCGCCTGTCGGATCTTCTGATGCGCCGCATCGACCGGCTGGAAGAACGGGTTCGCAGCCTGGAGCAGGACAATGGCGAGATCATCAACCTGCTGATCGCCGTCAAGGCCGGGCTGGAGGAAGCGTCAGGCGACCTGATCGCCCAGTTGGAGGAAGCCGACGACGGCACGGGGCAGGATGGCGGCTCCGACGACGGCTCCGAAGACGGACCGTTGTTCGAGGTGCCCTGCGGCCCGACCATGCTGCATTGACCCGAACGGGCTTATCCGCATCCACATCGGGGCAGGTCTTCCTCGATGCCGATCTGAAACTCCTTGCCCGCCGCCCCGCGGCGGCCGGATAACTGCGGTCATGCAAACGACGTCATCCCCGCCGCATGGCCTGGAGTCCCGGACCGGCATCGCGCCGCCCACGCCGCCTTCAGCGGCAATGTCAGAGCCGCTGCCAGCGGCGATGCCGGAGTCTCTGTCTGTCGTGACGCCGGAGCCGCCCGTCTTTGGGCCGGCCGGCGTCGCCTTCTTCGACTTCGACGGGACGCTGATCCATGGCGACAGCCTGCCGATGTTCGTCGGCGAGGTGATCGGACGGCGCCGCGCGGCCCTGGCGCTGGCCGATGCCATCCGGTCGGCCCTGCACCGCCATGTCCGCGGCCGCGGGCCGGGCTGCGACTTTCCGGGATCGGTCAAGGCGATCTACCTCAAGCGCACGCTGCGCGGACTGCCGGTGGCCGACGCGCTGGCCGCGGCCGAGCGCATGGTGCCGCGCGTGCGCTGGCACCAGCCGATGCTGGACGTGCTGAAGGAGCATCGCCGCCAGGGCCGCCGCGTGGTGGTCGCCACCGGCGCGCTCGACCTCTATATGCCTGCGCTGCTCCGCGGCCTGGATGTCGACGATCTGCTGGCGACGGGCATGGAGGTGGTGGACGGCAAGCTGACCGGACGGCTCAGCACCGCCAATTGCGTACGGCTGGACAAGGCGGAACGGGTGACCGGCTGGATCGCCGGCCATGGTCCGGTCACAGCCACCTGGGGTTATGGCAACCACCCCAGCGACCTGCCGATGCTGGCGCTGATGCACAAGGGCGAAGTGGTCCGTATTCGACGAAGGTCGAACCCCAGGTAGCAGCCGTTTACAACCCGCTCGCCCGCCCGCATACTCCGTCCGTCCATAACAAAAACATGATGGACGGAGGGGAACCGTGGCTTTCAGCATCGATGCCGACATCCGGATCCCGGGCTATGGCGGACGCCGTGCGGTGATCGCCGATGCCGACCGCATCCAGCGCGAGGCGCTGGCAGGCCATCTGTCCGGCCGCGGCTTTCAGGTCTCGCAGACCGACGACGCGCTGGAGGCGCTGACCATCATCGGTGCCGAGGCGCCGGTCGTGGCCCTGCTTCCGCTCGACCATGAGGGCGACGACGGCGACCGCGCCGCGGCGCTGGCGGCGATGCTCTATCCGCAGACGCGCATCCTGATGACCGGCCCGCGCATGCCGAACCTGCCCTTCCCCATCCTGCCCCGCCCGGTCGATCTGACCGCGCTGGACCGCTGGCTGGACGAGGCGACGGCTTAAAAGACGGCAACGCGCTCCAGCTTCTGCGGGTTGGCGATCTGGTAGACCCGCAGAATCCGGCTGCCCATATTGCCGGAGGCAGCGATATCGAAGGCCAGAACGCTGCGGAACGCCCCGCCAAGTTCGGCCAGCAGCCCAGGCCCGCCATTCACCCGCACCGGGACGAAGCCGAAGCTGACGCCGCGCTTGCGCTGGACGCCGATCAGGAAGCGGGCGATGCGGTCGGCACCGAACAACGGGTTGACCGCCGTCCGCACCATCCCGCCGCCGTCGCTCAGCCATTGAGCGTCGTCGGACAGCAGGGCGACGATGGCGGCGTAATCGCGCCGGACGCTGGCCTCGGCGAAGGCATCGGCCAGACGCCGCCCGGCATCCGCGGAATCCGGCGGCTGGCCCCAGGCGGCCGGTTCGGCCAGCCTGGTGCGGGCGCGCCGCATGATCTGGCGGCAAGCCTCCACCGACTTGCCGAGCATTGCCGCGATCTCCGCATAATCGAGGTCCATCGCCTCGCGCAGGACGAACACCGCCCGCTGCTCCGGCGCCAGCCGTTCCAGCAGCAGCAGCATCGCCAGCGACACCGACTCGGGCTCCGCCCCATCGCCCGCGGCGTTCTCCATCCCGGCATCCCAGCCGGTGACCTCCGGTTCGGGCAGCCACAGCCCGTAATAGCGCTCCCTCTTCACCCGGGCCGACCGCAGCCGGTCGAGCGCCAGCCGCGTCACCAGGGTGGTGAGATAGGCGGCGGCCGACCCGACACTGCCGGGCGCCACGGCCGACCAGCGCAGCCAGGCATCCTGCAACGTGTCCTCCGCCTCGGCCACCGAGCCCAGCAGCCGGTAGGCCAGGGCGCGCAGCCGCGCCCGCTCGCCCGCGAAGGCGGCAAGCGCGGTGTCCGGGTCGGCCAGCGCCGTCACGCCGCCATCCCGATGGCGGTGCCTTCGATATGCTGGGCGATGCCGATGCGGTTCCAGGCGTTGATCTGCGCCGCCGTCACCGTCAGCTGGGCGATCTGCTCGGCGTTGAAATGGCGTTGCAGCTCCCGGTACGCCTCGTCGATGCGGTCATGCTGGGTGCGGGTCAGCACCTCAGCCCAGGCGAAGGCGGCGCGCTCGTCCGGCAGGAAGAGGTCCGACCGCTCCCACCCGGCAAGGGCGGCGATGCGCTCTTCCGACTGGCCGTCGTGGCGCGCCTCCTTACTGTGCAAGTCGATGCAATAGGTGCAGCCGTTGATCTGCGACACGCGCAGGTCGATCAGATGGACCAGCCCGGTCGGTAGGCCGCTGCTGCGGATGGCCTTCGAGGCGGCATACAGCGTGGCGAACAGGGAGGGAGTATCAGCGGCGACGGTGAAACGGAAAGCCATGGTGTTCATCCTCGTCTGGAGTGTCATCGCTCCCATGACGGGCTGCATGTCTCCGGCGTGACGCATGGCTGATTTGCGTCAGCGTCAAGCGTCGCTGAGCATGCCCACCGCCTCGCGCAGGATGGCGGTCTTGGCGGCGAACCGCTCCTCGGGATCGCTCTCGCCGATCAGCTGGATCATGATCCCAAGGGCATGGGCGACGCGTGGCGCCATCCCCGGCCGCTCCCGCACGCGGGTGGCTAGCTCGGCCAATGCCGGCCGGTAGGGACGCCCCTCGAACCCGTCGGTGGCGATCGACTCGAACCGGTTGGCGAGGTCGAGGATCTCGCGGTTGTCGCTCATGCCCGTTCCTCCGGTGTCAGATGAACAGCATGGCGCCGCCGGGCGCTCCGCTGGACGCTTGGTTCAGGAAAGTGACGACGCCGCCGGTGGCGACCGGCACGTCGGCACGCAGGGAGACGCCGGGCGGCAGCCCCAGCGCCCGCAGCCCCATCTCGCAGGCCATCACCGTGACGCCCATGGCGACGCAGGCTTCCAGCAGTTCCTCGAAGGTGGCGAGACCGTGGGTGGCGAAATAGCGGTCCCGCGCCACGGGCGTGCTGCCGTCGTCAGCCGGATCCAGGTCGTGCCAGCCCAGCACGCCCGGCTCCGTCTCATGGACCAGGGCGCGCAACGCCCGGCCGGTGAAGAACAGCGTGACCTTGCGGTTGGTGGCCGCCGCGGCGCTGGCCATCACCAGCGCGTAATGGACCCGGTCGAAGCCGCCGGCGAACAGCACGATCGACAGGGCCGACGTGCCGCCGGCTCCGGTCACAGGAATAGTCTGCGGCATGGTCTCAGGCAGGGCAGTGGACATGATGGCCGCCTCCCATGTTTGCCACGGTGCCCGTCAGTGGGCGGAGAGGTCGTGGATCGTCCGATGATCGCCGCAAAGCGCGCAGTCGGGATCCCGCTTGATGGCGATGCGCTGATAGGACGCATAGAGCGTGTCCATCATCAGCAGGCTGCCCGACAGGCTCTCGCCCAGCCCCAGCAGCTCCTTCAGCACCTCCGTCGCCTGGAGCGAGCCGACGGAACCGGCGAGCGCGCCCAGAACGCCGCCTTCCGAACAGGACGGCACGGTGCCGCGCGGCGGAGGTTCGGAAAACAGGCAGCGATAGCAGGGGTGCGGCGCCCCCAGATGCGCCTTGAAGGTGCTCAGCTGCCCGTCGAACCGCAGGATCGCCGCCGACACCAGCGTCTTGCCGGCCAGGAAGCAGGCGTCGTTCAGCAGAAAGCGCGTGCCGAAATTGTCCGACCCGTCGGCGACGAGGTCGTAGCCGGCGATCAGATCCATCGCGTTGTCGCGGTTGATCCGCATCCGGTGCGCCTCGACCCGGACATCGGGGTTCAGCGCCTGGATGCGGGCGGCGGCGCTCTCCACCTTCGGAAGGCCCAGCGTCGATTCGTCGTGGATCACCTGCCGTTGCAGGTTCGACAGATCGACCGTGTCGTCGTCGACGATGCCGATGGTGCCGACGCCGGCCGCCGCCAGATAGAGCAGCAGGGGGGCGCCCAGGCCGCCGGCACCGACGACCAGCACCTTGGATCGCAACAGCTTTTCCTGGCCGATGCCGCCGACTTCCGGCAGCACGATGTGGCGGGAATAGCGGTGAAGCTGGGTATCCGTGAAGTCCATGGCCCGCAGCATAGCGCAAGGACGGCCCGTTGCAGCAACATTCGATGCCGCGTTTTCCGCAACCCGGCAGCGCTCCGTCACCGCGACGGAAAAAGCCTCAGGCCTTGGTCGAGGTCCTGGTCGAGCCCTGGGACGCCCACTGCTGCAGACGGGACTGCCGCTCGCGCAGCGTCTTCTGGATGGCGCTTTCCTGATTGGTGCCGGCATCCGTCAGGTCCGGATTGCGCGGCACCAGCCCCAGCCGGAAGTCGGTCGGCGACTTCAGGTCGGACGGCGGCACCACCACCATGGTGTATTGGCCGGGTTGCAGCTTGTAGGTCGGCTTCTGCAGGAAGTTCTGCTGGGCGTCGGGCTTGCCCGAGTCGCTGGCGGCGACCACCTTGCCGTCCTTGTCCATCATCGCCCAGCGCGTGTTGGGCAGCGAGATGTCGGCGGTGAAGGTTCCGCCCTGCACGACGTTGAAGGTGTGCTTCTGGATGCCGGTGTCGCCGTTCCCCGGCGGCTGGGCGGTGCCCTTCAGGGTCGCGCCGCCGGCCGTCACCAGGACGTTCTGCCGTTCCGTGACGTCCATCGAATAGTCGCGCACGCCCGCGGCGCGGTTGGCCTGGGAAAAGGTCGCCGTGTAGGTGCCGGGACCGAGCCGCGCGCTGGCGTCCGCCGTCGATTCGTTCGACCGCAGGGTGGTCACCACCTCGTTGCGGTCATTGCGGATTTCGACGTTGGTGAAGCTGTTGTTGATCTTGAAATTATATTCGCCGGCCTTGCTGACCGTGAAGGTCTGGCTGTCGGCGTTCGCTCCGTCGGCACCGACCCCCGTCGTCTTCCCCTTGAACTGGGAGAAGGAGCTGCTCGACAGGTTCGGAACGTAGGTGGACGTGGAAATATCCGTCATGGCGGTCACTCCCCGGCGTCGGCACGGACGGAAACGACGTTGCTGATGCCGGGGAGTTTAGCCGAATTCGCAAAATCCGTCAAATTTCGGACCGGAATTTCGCCTTCAGGCTGCGGAGCGGGGACGGAGCACATCCCCGCCCGCCCCTGTCGGCGGCAGCGCCTTCTTATTCCAGCCCTTCGAACAGGGCGGTCGACAGGTAGCGCTCGGCGAAGGACGGCAGGATCACGACGATCTGCTTGCCCTCATTCTCCGGACGGGCACCGATCTCCAGGGCGGCGGCCAGCGCCGCACCCGACGAGATGCCGACCGGCACGCCTTCCAGGCGGGCGACCGCGCGCGAGGTTTCGAAGGCGCGCTGGTTGGAGATGCGCACCACCTCGTCGATCAGTTCCTTCTTCAGGATGTCGGGCACGAATCCGGCGCCGATGCCCTGGATCTTGTGCGGGCCGGGCATGCCGCCGGACAGGACGGGGCTGTCCTCCGGCTCCACCGCCACCGCCTTGAAGGAGGGCTTGCGGGACTTCAGGACTTCGGCGGTGCCGGTCAGCGTGCCGCCGGTGCCGACGCCGGAGATCAGGAAATCGACCTGGCCGTCGGTGTCCTTCCAGATCTCCTCCGCCGTGGTGGCACGGTGGACGGCCGGGTTGGCGGTGTTCTTGAACTGCTGCAGCAGATAGGCGTTCGGGTCGGCCGACAGGATCTCCTCCGCCTTGCGGATGGCGCCCTTCATGCCTTCCGCCGCCGGGGTCAGCACCAGTTCGGCGCCCAGCAGCTTCAGCATCTTGCGCCGTTCGACCGACATGCTTTCCGGCATGGTCAGGATCAGCTTGTAGCCCTTGGCGGCGGCGACGAAGGCCAGCGCGATGCCGGTGTTGCCGGAGGTGGGCTCGACCAGCGTGGTGCGGCCGGGGGCGATGGTGCCGGCAGCCTCGGCGGCCTCGATCATGGCGCGGCCGATGCGGTCCTTGACGCTGGCCAGCGGGTTGAAGAACTCCAGCTTGCCGATGATCTGGGCCTTCACCCCCGACTCTGCGGCGAGACGGTCCAGCCGCACCAGCGGCGTGGCGCCGATCGTGTCGAGGATGCTGTCGTAGATCTTGCCGCGGAACTCCGGTGCAGCCATGATTCCACCTCTGAGATTTGTGTTATATGTGATTTCAACACCCCAGGCGGAGCATTATCCAGCGCAGGGAGCCTGTCAAACGGGAAGTGGCGGCGCCAAACCCACCATGTCAGATGGTGAAGTCGATCCGGTCCTCGGTCTCGCTCTCCACACCGGCACGGCGCGCGCGCATGCACAGATCCTCGATGGTGATGGTGTCGAGCTTGGCCATGCATTCCTCCTGCAGTTCGCCCCACAGCGGGCGCACCACCTGATGGCCAAGCACGGACCCTGCCGGCTCCTCGATGGGATCGGTGGCGGTCTCCATCGCGCGGACGACCTTCACGATCTCGCCCAGCGTGATCCGCCGCCGCTCTCGCGCCAGCCGGTAGCCGCCGCGAGGGCCCCGCACGCCGGCCAGCACGCCTTCGCGCACCAGCTGTTGCAGCACCTGTTCCAGATAGCGCTTCGGGATGCCCTGGCGCCGGGTGATCTCGCCCGACTGCACCGGCTCGGTGCCCGCGTTGTAGGCGATGTCGAGGACCGCCTCGATGGCGAACATCAGCTTCTTGGAGATGCGGAGCATCACGAACGACTCCCGGTATTCTGACCGTGGGTGGATGACGGTGGAACCACCATCCCCTCTCCCACTTCCGCCTGTTGGTTAAGAACCGTTTTACACCGTTGATACGGTAATTCTCAACAGGATTTGTCGCAGACAGACTCGGGAAAATGCGCCGCCGCTTCCGGTCGGGATGCCGTCACCCTGCCGGCGTCCAGGCCACCTCGCCCAAATCTTCGCGGAAGGCGAAGCGCTTGAGATGGTCGATCACCACCTCCTGCATGCGCTCCATCTGTCCGGCATCCTCGATTTCAATCGTCAGGGTCAGCCCCGCGTCGTCGGCAGCCATCCGGCAGCGGCGGTCGGCGGCGAAGGGGACGAGCCCCTGGGACTCGTCATGGACCACCTCGAACTTGTGCGCCCAGTGCTTGCACAGCTGGGTCATGTAGCGGCGCCCGTTCGGGGTGGCGATGCGTGCGGTGGATGCGGCCATGGTCCTTGTCTCCTGTCCGGTCAGATGCGTTCGACGCTCAGATGCGTTCGACCTTGCGGGCGGCGTCATCGATGATGTCGGCGATGGCCTGGGTCTGCTCCGCCGTCAGGTCGCCGCGCGACAGCCGCAGCCGCAGGGCCAGCTTGAAATTCTCGATGGCGCGGTGGATCTGCGGCGAGGATTCGCGCTGCTGCCGGGCCCGCGCATGGGCGATGCGCTCGCGCACCGCGGCGACCGACGGTTCCGCCGCCTTCAGCGCCTCCGAGCCTTCCGGCGTGATCTCGTAGAGCTTCTTGTTGCCCTCGGTGGCGCCGACGCGGATGTGGCCCTGCTCTTCCAGCAGGGTCAGGGTCGGGTAGACGACGCCGGGGCTGGGGCTGTAGGCGCCGCCGACCATCTCCTCGATCGTCTTGATCAGGTCATAGCCGGAGCGCGGCTTCTCCGCGATCAGCCACAGGAGCACGAGGCGCAGGTCGCCATGGTCGAAGACCCGCCGCTCGCCGCGGCCGCCGCGGCCATGACCGCCCCAACCGTGACCGCCCCAACCTTCCGAACCGCCGCGATGCCCATGGCGACCGTGACGGCCACGACCGTCCGGAGCCTCGTCCTCGAAGTCGGGACGCGAGAAGCGGCGGCCGTGTTTGTGAAACAGATGCCGAAGCATGAGACCCTCATCAGATGCAGTTTCGATATAACGAAAAATTAGATATATCGAAACACGCTCTCTGACAAGGGGGAAGCGTTCGGCGGGACACGCATAGGGCGGACGCGGCCCGGACAAATCGCGTCCGTCCGCAAATCACTGTCGCCCGCCCGGCCGAAGCGGCTATAACCGACGCCCTGGCTTTGCTTTCGCGCGTGTGTGCCCTGATGTCCCTTCGGATCGAGACCTTTTCCAACGTCACCGGCGGCTCCAGCTTCTTCAAGGCGGTGGGCCACCCGCTGGCGGCCCCCAAGGCGGCGATCCTGATCGCGCGGCTGGCCTCCTTCGGCCCGGTGGCGGTCTACGACCCGCTGGGCCTGCTGTCGGGGCTGGCGGAGTTCTACGACCTGTCGTCGGTCGACATCTGCGGCATCTATGTCCAGGACGTCGAAAAGGTCGGCCGGGAGGTGTTCGGCCATGCCGCCCGCCCGGTCACCGACCTGCCGTCCAGCAACGCCCGCACCGTCTTCGTCGTCGCCTTCGATTCGCAGCGCTTGGAAGGCCACATCGCCCACCTGATCCCGAAGCAGGCCGGCGTCGTCTCGCTCGACGCCATGCGCGTGCCGGAAGACATGCTGAACGATCCCGGCCACTACCTGTCGAAGTTCAACTGGGCGACCAACTTCGCCTGGTTCCGCGATGGCGACGGCCACCACACCCGCGTGGTGTCGGCCAACTACTGGCCGCGCTACGGCGCCAAGGGCACCCGGCTGTGGGCCTGCCTGTTCGACGGCGAGGGCCGCCCCATCGCCGACTGGACGGAGCCGATGCCGCCGACCGACGGCACCGTGGTGATCGACAGCCGGCAGGTGCGCGAACGCTTCACCCTGTCGCCCTTCTGCGGGTCGCTGTTCCTGCACGTCATCGGCGCCGCCGGGCATGACGTGGTGAAATACGCGCTCGACACCTATGGCGACGACGGCACGGTGCTGTCCTGCACCCATGACGCCAACGCCTGGCCCGCCGACCTCTATGCCGGCCTGCCCGCCCCGCGCGAGGGTGAGCGCGTGTCGTTGTGGATCCAGAACAGTCACCCGACCCCGATCCCGGCCGGCGCCGTTGGCCTCAACCTGATGGGTTCGGCCGACATCCGCACGCTCGACCGGACGGTTCCGGCCTTCGCCACCCTTGAACTGGACGTCGCCAGCCTGTTCCCCGAGGCGCGCTGGCCCCAGCAGTTGGAGGTGCAGGCCGGCAAGCACTTCGTCCGCCCGCGTTACGAGATCGCCGCCGCCGACGGCCGCCGCCGCATGGCCCACGCCAATGTCGAGCGAACCGACCTGAAGCCGGACCCCAAGCTGCCGCTGCTGACCGGCGGTGCGGTGGACAGGGGCGTGGTGGGCAAGGGCCACATCCTGCCGGCGCCGCTGCTGCCGATGGGCCGCTGGCGCACCACCCTGCTGCCGACGCCGATGAGCACGGCGCAGACCGAGCTGCCGGTGAAGGCGGTGGTCTACGACCGCAACGGCGCCGCGGTGGCCGAAAACCGCTTCGGCAACCTGAAGCGCTCCGACAGCGTGGCGCTGGACGTCACCGGGCTGGTCGCGGACAAGACCGTTGTCGATGGCTGGGGCCATGTCGAGCTGGTCTATGATTTCGAAGCCGGAACGATTGCCGATGGCTGGCTGCACGCGCTGGTCCGTTACGAGGACGTAATGACCGGCCATGTGGCGGAGACCAGCTTCGGCAGCCACATGTTCAACATGGCGATGGTCTACCGCGACGAGCCGCAGAGCTATCATGGCCGCCCGCCCGGCCTGTCGACCCGCCTGTTCCTGCGGTTGGGCACCGATCCGTGGGACACGCTCTGCCACCTCGTCTACCCTGCCTCGACCCAGTGGCATGCCTTGTCGGACACCAGCCTCGTGCTGGTGCGGCGCGACGGGGTGGAGGTCGCGCGCAAGCGGCTGGCGATCCCCTGTGGCGGCTCGCGCTTCTGGCGCTATCACGAGATGTTTACGGAAGCGGAACGGTTGGCGGCGGGCGACCACGCCTATGTGCTGATTCGCGACACCACCTGCCGCCTGTTCGGCTACCATGGCTGCCTTGCGGCCGGTGACACCGCCTTCAGCCTCGACCATATGTTCGGCTTCTAGAACCGTTCCAATCACGACTCCATTCTGCCGATACACTGCGGGATCAGACCCATGGCCACCACGCACCACACCAAGGTCCTCATCATCGGCGCCGGCCCGGCCGGCTACACCGCCGCCATCTATGCCGCGCGCGCCAATCTGGAACCGCTGATGGTCCAGGGCATGCAGCCGGGCGGCCAGCTGATGATCACCACCGATGTGGAGAATTTCCCCGGCTTCGCCGATCCGATCCAGGGCCCCTGGCTGATGGAGCAGATGCAGAAGCAGGCGGAGCATGTCGGCACGAAGATGGTGTTCGACCTGATCACCGACGTCGACTTCACCAAGCGCCCCTTCGTCTGCAAGGGCGACAGCGGCGACACCTACACCGCCGACAGCGTCATCATCGCCACCGGCGCCCAGGCGCGCTGGCTCGGCATCTCGACCGAGGAGATCTACCGCGGCTTCGGCGTGTCGGCCTGCGCCACCTGCGACGGCTTCTTCTTCCGCGACAAGGAGGTTGCGGTCGTCGGCGGCGGCAACTCCGCGGTGGAGGAGGCGCTGTACCTGACCAACCACGCGAGCAAGGTCACGGTCATCCACCGCCGCGACGGCTTCCGCGCCGAGCGCATCATGCAGGACCGCCTGTTCCGCCACCCGAAGATCGAGGTGGTGTGGGACAGCACGGTCGAGGAGATCGTCGGCGAGGGCGACGGCACCATGGGCAACCCGCGCGCCGTCACCGGCGTGCGCATCAAGAACGTCAAGTCGGGTGACGAGCGGGTCATCCCGGTGGCCGGCGTCTTCGTCGCCATCGGCCATGTGCCGGCGACCGGCATCTTCCAGGGCAAGGTGGAGATGGACGAGTCGGGCTACATCGTCACGGTTCCCGATTCGACCGCCACCAACATCCCCGGCGTCTTCGCCGCCGGCGACGTGAAGGACAAGGTCTACCGCCAGGCCGTCACCGCCGCCGGCATGGGCTGCATGGCGGCGCTGGAGGCCGAGCGCTGGCTCGCCCACCACGAGCCGGCCGCCGGCGCGCATGGCGACCAGAGCCCGGCCGGGACCTGGTGAGCTGAAGCGGTCCGCCCCCTCCCCCCAATCGGGAGAGGGGGCGCCCCCTTACGCCCTTGACGGTCTTTGCACAAAGCTCCGACTGTGATTCCCTGATGCGTCAAATCGCGAGGGAGTCCTCTTGCCTACGCTGAAACGCGGCCTGACCCTGCTGGTCACGGTGGCCGCCACCCTGCTGGGCCTGCTGCTGGTCACGTTCCTGATCGGCCGGGTCGTGCCGATCGATCCGGTGCTGTCGGCGCTCGGCGACCGCGCGAATGCCGACAGCTACGCGCAGATGCGCACGCAGCTCGGCCTCGACCTGCCGCTGTGGCAGCAGTTCCTCCGCTATGTCGGCGACGTGCTGCAAGGCGACCTCGGCACCTCGGTGCTGACCTCCCGGCCGGTGCTGGAGGATGTGCTGCGCGTCTTCCCGGCGACACTGGAGCTGGCCACCGTCGCCGCCATCGTCGGGGCGGTGCTTGGCATCCCCGCCGGGGTGTTCGCGGCGGTCAACCGCGGGCGCTGGCCCGACCATGCCATCCGACTGCTCGGCCTGCTCGGCCATTCGGTGCCGATCTTCTGGCTGGGGCTGATGGCGCTGCTGCTGTTCTACGCCAAGCTGGACTGGGCGCCGGGGCCCGGACGGGTCGACGTCTTCTACGAGGGGATGGTCGATCCGGTGACCGGCCTCGTCACGGTGGACGCCCTGCTGGCCGGCGAGACCGACATCTTCTGGAACGCGGTCGGGCATCTGGTCCTGCCCTCGGCGATCCTCGGCCTCTATTGCGTCGCCTACATCGCGCGGATGACCCGCGGATTCATGCTGGACCAGCTGCGCCAGGAATACATCACCACCGCGCGGGTGAAGGGCCTGTCAGAGACCCGCGTGGTCTGGGGCCATGCGCTCCGCAACATCACCGTGCCGCTGATCACCGTCATCGCCCTGTCCTACGCCAGCCTGCTGGAGGGATCGGTGCTGACCGAGATGGTGTTCGCCTGGCCCGGCCTCGGCCTCTACATCACCAATTCGCTGCTCAGCGCCGACATGAACGCGGTGCTGGGCGGGACGCTGGTGGTCGGCGCGGTCTTCATCGCGCTGAACCTGCTGTCCGACCTGCTCTACCGCCTTCTGGATCCGCGAGCCCGATGACCGCGCGCACCGACACCCCATCCGCCCCCCGGCCCGCCGGCTGGCGGGACTGGCTGACCACCGACACGCCGCAGTCGCGGGCGCAAGCACGGCTGGGCCGGGCCTGGGCCGGCTGGACCGCCTTCCGCCGCAACCGGCTGGCCGTCGCCGGGCTGCTGATCGTGCTGGCCCTGGTCGTCGTCGCCGCACTCGCCCCGGTGCTGGCGCCCCACCATCCCTATGCCCAGGATCTGAACAACCGGCTGATGCCGCCCAGTGCGGCCCACTGGCTGGGAACCGACGCCTTCGGCCGCGACATCCTGTCCCGCCTGATCCACGGCGCGCGGCTGACCCTGATGATCGTGGCGCTGGTGGCGGCGACGGCGCCGCTGGCCGGGCTGATCATCGGCACCGTCGCCGGCTACTTCGGCGGCTGGGTCGACACCGTGCTGATGCGCATCACCGACATCGCTCTCGCCTTCCCCAAGCTGATCCTGGCGCTGGCCTTCGTCGCGGCGCTCGGCCCCGGCATCGAGAATGCGGTGATCGCCATCGCCATCACCTCCTGGCCGCCCTATGCCCGCATCGCGCGGGCGGAGACGCTGACCGTCCGCCGCTCCGACTTCATCAGCGCCGCCCGGCTGCAGGGCGCGTCCAGCCTGCGCATCATCCTGGGCCACATCATGCCGCTCTGCGTCGCCTCGCTGATCGTGCGGACGACGCTGGACATGGCCGGCGTCATCCTGACCGCCGCCGGCCTCGGCTTCCTCGGCCTCGGCGCCCAGCCGCCGCTGCCCGAATGGGGGGCGATGATCGCCAGCGGCCGGCAATATGTGCTGGAGCAATGGTGGGTCGCCGCCATGCCGGGGTTCGCCATCTTCATCGTCAGCCTCGGCTTCAACCTGCTGGGCGACGGACTGCGCGACGTGCTGGACCCGAAGGGGGACTGACGATGACCGATCAGAAGATGGCGGACGACGCCCCCCTGCTGGAGGTCGCCAACCTGCGCGTCGCCTTCCCCACCCGCACCGGCATGGCCGAGGCGGTGCGCGGCGTCTCTTTCACGCTGGGCCGGGAAAAGCTGGGCATCGTCGGCGAGTCGGGCTCCGGCAAGTCGATGACCGGCCGCTCCATCCTGCGCCTCGTGCCCCCGCCGGGCCGGGTCACCGCCGACCGGCTGGCCTTCAACGGCGAGGATCTGCTGGCGGCGTCGCCGAGGCGCCTGCGCGAGATCCGCGGCCGGCGCATCGCCATGGTGATGCAGGACCCGAAATACTCGCTGAACCCGGTGATGACCGTCGGCCGCCAGATCGCCGAGGCCTACCGCGTCCACAGCAAGGCTGGCGCGGCAGAAGCCAAGCGCCGCGCGCTGGAGATGCTGGCCGCCGTGCGCATCCGCGACCCGGAACGGGTCTATGACCGCTACCCGCACGAGGTGTCGGGCGGCATGGGCCAGCGCATCATGATCGCCATGATGCTGATCCCCGACCCCGATTTGCTGATCGCCGACGAGCCGACATCCGCACTCGACGTCACCGTGCAGATGCAGGTGCTGGCGATCCTCGACGACCTCTGCTCCCAGCGCGGCATGGGGATGATCTTCGTCAGCCACGATCTGAACCTCGTCGCCTCCTTCTGCGACCGCATCCTGATCATGTATGCCGGCCGGGTGGTGGAGAGCTGCCGCGCGTCGGAGCTGCACGCGGCCCGGCACCCCTACACCCGCGGCCTGCTGGCCAGCCTGCCCAGGATCGACGAGCCGCCGGGCGACCTGCCGGTTCTGACCCGCGATCCGGCCTGGTTGGAGGCGTGAGGATGATGATCGACATCCGGAATTTGCAGGTCCGCTTCGGCCAGGGCGCCGATGCCGTCACCGCGGTTGACGGCGTCACCCTGTCGGTGCGCGAGGGGGAGAGTTTCGGCCTCGTCGGCGAATCCGGCTCCGGCAAATCGACGGTTCTGCGCGCGGTCAGCGGCCTGAACGACGAGTGGACCGGCCGCATCGCCGTGGCCGGGATGGAACAGGGACCGAAACGCCAGAAGAGCTTCTACAAGCTCTGCCAGATGGTGTTCCAGGACCCCTACGGCTCGCTGCACCCGCGCCACACGGTGGACCGCATCCTGGCGGAACCCATCGCCATCCATGGGCTGGGCGACGCCAACGCCCGCATCGACCGGGTGCTGCGCGATGTCGGGCTCGGCCCCGCCTTCCGCTTCCGCTACCCGCACCAGCTGTCGGGCGGCCAGCGCCAGCGCGTCGCCATCGCCCGCGCCCTGGTGCTGGAACCCCGCGTCCTGCTGCTCGACGAGCCGACCTCGGCGCTGGACGTGTCGGTGCAGGCGGAGATCCTGAACCTGCTGCGCCGGCTGCGGGCGGAACATGGCCTGACCCTGGTGCTGGTCACCCACAACCTCGCCGTCGTCGCCAACCTGTGCGACCGGCTGGCGGTGATGAACCGCGGCCGTCTGGTCGAGGAGATGAGCGTGGAGGAGTTGCGCCGGGGAGCGGCGCGCGAGCCCTACACGTTGCAGCTCCTGCGCGCCAGCCAGGGTTACGACCGCGCGACGGCCGAGAGCTTCCGGGATTATGCGTGAAGCTGCGGCGTAGCGGCCGTTACCCCAACCGCACCACGAACAGCTTGTCCTCCGCGCCCTTGGCGGCGGTCTTGTTGTCGGCTATGGCGGCGTTGATGGCGTCGGGGGTCAGGCCATGGTTGCCGGGGGGGATCACCACGGCGACCCCGCTGGCCGCCAGCAGCGGGAAGCGCCGCACCGCGCCATAGCGGTCCTTCGCCAGGAAGCCGCCGCTGACCCGCGTATCGGCGTCGTACAGGCTTTCGGCATCCGACCGGAACAGCGCCAGCAATTCCGCCAGCCGGGCCAGCACCTCGCCCTCCCCGCCGCCGCTGACGCCCAGGAAGAAGTCGTCGCCGCCGATATGGCCGGCGAAGGCGTCGGCGTCGATGGAGGCTCCGGCGCTGCCGGCCCAGGCCTTCAGCCGCTCGCTGAACATCAGGATGGCGCGGTCGCCCTGGCGGAAGCCGAAATTGTCGTTGAAGGGCTTGAAGTTGTCGAAATCCAGATAGGCCAGCACATGGCCCCGCGCCGGATCGGCCAGCGCCCCTTCGATATGGCGCAGGATCGCCGCGTTGCCGGGCAGCCGGGTCAGCGGGTTCTGGTCGGTCGCCATCGCCAGGTTGCGTTCATGCACCAGCCGCAGCAAGGCACCGCTCGACAGCACGCCGGCATAGGCGCCGCCCTCGACGATGACGATGCCATCGGCGGCCGACTCGGTGGAGAAGGCCTCGATCACCCGGTCCAGCGGCGTGGAGATGTCGCAGACCGGCGAGCGGATGACCAGATCGTCCAGCCCGTTGCCCAGGCCGCGGTTGCGCAGCAGCTCGCCGCCGAACCGCGAATAGACGAAGCGCTTCAGGTCGCGCTCGCGGATCAGGCCGAGCGGCCGGTCATGCTCGTCGATGATGGGTGCGATGGCGGCGCTGCCGTCGCGGCGGAAATAGTCCAGCAGCTCGGTCTTGCGCGAGTCGACCCGCAGCGGCGGCAGCCGTTCGATCACCTCCGACAGGCGGCGGTGCGACTCGCTGGGCTGGCGCCGATCCTTGCGGTTCAGATCCTCGACCACCGGATAGCGGTTCGGCAAGGCGGTCAGATCCACGCGCGGCCGGGCGATCAGGAAGCCCTGGGCGAAGTCGCAGCCGAGATCCCGGCAGGTGTAGAACTCGGTGACGGTCTCCACCCCCTCCGCCACGATCTGGATGCCCAAGGCATGGGCATGGCCGGCCAGCGCCGCCACCAGCGCCCGCTTGCGCGCATCCGCATCGATGCCGGCGATGAAGAAGCGGTCGATCTTCACATAATCCGGCCGCGCCTCGTACAGCGTGCGCAGCCCGGAATGGCCGACACCGAAATCGTCGATGGCGATGCCGACGCCACTCTGGCGGAAGCGGTCCACCGCCGCATCCACCGCGACGCCACTGGGCACCGGACGGCTTTCCGACAGCTCCAGCACGATGCCGCTGTTGCGCGAGGCGGCAGAGTCGCGGGTCATCCAGGGCGAGTCGGGACGGCCGATCAGCCGGGCATCCAGGTTCAGGAACAGCTTCGCCTCGTTCCAGCCCGCCAGCGCGCGGTAGGCGGCGACCGCCTTGGCATGCAGCGCGGTCTCCACCGTCGACAGCAGGCCGGCGGCCCCGGCGGCGTCCAGCAGTTCGGCCGCGTTGGCGAAGCCGGTGCGCTCGAACCCGCGCAGCAGAGCCTCATAACCGTGGCAGCGGCCGGACCGCAGCTGGACGATGGGCTGGAAGGCGTAGCGCAGGGCCCCGACAGCCGAGGCCCAGTCGAAGGCCGCGGCTTCGCCGTCAGCGGAGCGGACGGCGTCCCAGCTCGCGCCATAGGACTCGGCACGGTCGCTCTCCGACCTTGCGGTCTTGGCTCCGGCTTTCGTGGTGGTCAGCACAGTCATCGCTCGGTCCGCCAGCGCCGATCGCGCATGGGGTCGGCATCCACTTGTAACAGAGCTTGTTTGCGGTTTCATGACCGCAGCGCCACGTTGTTGTGTCCCCGGCAAACCGGCCTGTCCCGAATCGAATCCTCGTATCGCCACGCCCGCCTGCGCTATAGGAGTCCCCCCCTCTTCAAGGGGGGCGGTTCGGGTGAGCGGGAGGCGAGCGGGATGAAGGTCGGCATCGACATGGGAGCGACGAACGCGGGCAGTGCCGCGACGCTCGACCTGGAGGAGCTGCTGGCGACCCGTCTGCTGGTCCAGGGCAATTCCGGGTCCGGCAAGTCGCATCTGCTGCGCCGGCTGATCGAACAGAGCGCCCCATGGGTGCAGCAGGCGGTGATCGACCCGGAGGGCGACTTCGTCACGCTGGCCGAACGCTTCGGCCATGTGGTGGTGGAGGCCGACGCCCACAGCGAGGCAGCATTGCAATCCGTCGCCGCCCGGGTGCGCCAGCACCGCGTCTCCGTCGTCCTGAACCTGGAAGGGCTGGACGCGGAAATGCAGATGCGCCATGCCGCGGCCTTCCTGGGCGGGCTGTTCGATGCCGACCGCGATTTCTGGTATCCCATGCTGGTGGTGGTGGACGAGGCGCAGCTGTTCGCCCCGTCGGCCGCCGGCGAGGTGTCGGACGAGGCGCGCAAGGTCTCGCTCGGCGCCATGACCAACCTGATGTGCCGCGGGCGCAAGCGCGGGCTGGCCGGGGTGATCGCCACCCAGCGCCTGGCGAAGCTGGCGAAGAACGTCGCGGCCGAGGCGTCGAACTTCCTGATGGGCCGCACCTTCCTCGACATCGACATGGCGCGCGCCGCCGACCTCTTGGGCATGGAGCGCCGGCAGGCGGAGATGTTCCGCGATCTGGAGCGCGGTCATTTCATCGCGCTCGGCCCCGCCTTGTCGCGCCGGCCGCTGCCGCTGCGCATCGGTGCCGTGGAGACGCAGGGCCGCACCGGCAGCCCGACGCTGATGCCGCCGCCCGCCACCCCGGTGGAAGACGCCCGCGACCTGATCTTCACCACCACCGGGCCGGAGCCGCCGCGCTATGTGCGCCGCCCCTCCACCTCGGCCAGCGCCGACCTGATGGCGCAGCTGGCGCGCGGCCGTCCCGCCGCCCCGCCGCCGTCCGCCGGCAGCAACTCCGAAGCCGAGGCCGAGCAGCCCGCCCTGCTGCCGCTGGAGCCCGAGGAAACGCCGGAGCAGGCCGCCGAACGCGAAGCCCAGTATGGCGAGGTGCTGGCCGAGGTGCTGGCCGACCCGGAGGCGCCCTACCGATCGCTCGCCGTTCTGTACCAGGATTTCCTGGTGCGCTGCCGGGGCCGCGGGGTCGATGGCGACCGGCTGGCCCTGCCCGCCTTCCGCCGCCGTCTGGCGACCGCCCGCGCCGGGGCCGGCAACGGCGACGATCCCGCCTGGCAGCGGGCGACGGAGGTCGCCGCGACGCTGGCGGAGGACATCCAGCCCGTCTTCCTGTTGCTGGCCCGCGCCGCCCTCGACCACGCCCCCTGCCCGTCCGACGCCGACGTGGCGCGCGCCTGCGGCAGCCGGTCGAAGGGGCGCGGCCGCCGCCTGCTGACCTACATGGAACAGCGCGGCTTCATCGCCAGCCGCAGCGGCCTGGGCAACACCCGCGCCATCGCCCTGCCGGCGCTGGGCTGGGAAACCGCGTTGGGCGATCCCAACGCCGCAGATACTGCCGACAATGCGACGGACGCATCCGACGAAGGCGGGCTGTTCGCGGCGGGGTGAGTATTCCTCAGCTTCCAGCCGTCGGCGCGCTCACCGGCTTGCCGGGCTGGCCCCAGCTGGCGACGAAGTCGTTCACGCCGGGGACCGCCATCATGTGCGAGTCCTTGACGTAGACGAAGCGCTTCGGCCCGAAGCCATATTCGGTCATCGTGATGCCGGCGGCGCGGCAGCGCTGATACTCGGCCGCAGCGATCGGGCGGTCGGAGGCCACCATGTCGGGATGGTCCAGCCCGACGCCGCCACAGAAGGCGCGGAAGCCGGTGGCGGTGCCGCGGGCGTCGAGATGCGGCTTGGTGTCGGGACCGCCGGCATATTTGGCGGCTGCCTGATCGATGGTGCCGCGCAGGGCCGGGCTGCCGACGATCCAGATGCCGCGGGCCTCCGGCGGCGGCTTGGGCACTGCCGGAGGCGGCAGTGCGGCGGTCTGTTGCGGCGGCGGCGTCAGGCCCGGCATCTGGCAGCCGGCGAGCGAAGCCGCAGCGGCAAGTGCGAGGGCCAGACGCTTGAATGCCACTCTGCCGGCCGGAGCGGGAAAACGGGTCATCGGGCGTCTCTCTTCTCAAGGATCGTCAGGCCGCCGGGCGGCGCGGCCCGGAGGGCTCTGACAATGAGAACGCTTCCGGCCCGCTTCAACGGCACGCCCGCCATATGCCGATTGCCGTGTCCCGATGCGCCGCTCGCCATCCATGAACAATTCCGATAAGATCGTCAGAACCGATCAATATCCGGAATGCATCCCAATGTCGCTGCCCGATCTGGAGATCGACGCGCTGCGCGCCTTCGTCACCGTGGCGGAGGCGGGCGGCTTCACCGCGGCGGCGGAACGGCTGGGCCGCACCCAGTCGGCGATCAGCGTCAAGATCAAGAAGCTGGAGGACACGCTCGGCCGCCGGGTGTTCGAACGCACCAGCCGGTCGCTGTCGCTGACCCATGACGGCGAAGTGCTGATGGGCTATGCCCGCCGCCTGCTGGACCTGAACGACGAGACGGTGCGCCGCTTCGCCGAACCGGCGGCGGAGGGCGAGCTGCGGCTGGGCGTGGCGGAATATTTCCTGTCCGACCATCTGCCCCATGTGCTGCGCCGCTTCGCCAAGCTGCACCCCCGCCTGCACATCGACGTCCGGGTGGGCCTTTGCAGCGATATGGTTTCGGCCCTGGACAGCAGCGAGCTGGACCTCGTCATCTCCCGCCGCGATGCCGGCGACACCCGCGGCCGGGCCATCTGGACCGAACCGATGCGCTGGATCGCCGCCCCCGGTCTGGAGATCCCGGCCGACGGGCCGCTGCCCTTCTGCGCCCTGCCGGCGCCCTGCGTCTTCCGCAACCGCGGACTGGCGGCGCTGGGCGAAACCGGACGGTCCTGGCGGGTGGTCTACACCAGCGCCAGCGTCATGGGGGTGCAGGCCGCCGTACGCGCCGGGCTGGGGGTGGCGGTGCTCAGCGAATCCTCGGTGCCAGACGGCGTGCGCCGGCTGGGGGTGGAGGACGGACTGCCCGAACTGGGAGAGGTCGAGATGGCGATCTTCGGCGAGACGCCGCGCAACCGCCGCCTCGCCGAACCGCTGGTCGGCTTCATCGTGGAGAGCCTGGCGGCGATGCGCCCGGCCCGCCCGCCGCTCGCCCTGGCCGGGTAAGGCGGCGGACCGGGCGCACCGGACGGATCAGAAGCCTTCCAGCACCACCTTGCCGCGGGCCTTGCCGGATTCGATCAGGGCATGGGCCTTGCGCAGGGTGGCGGCGTCGATGCGGCCCAGCGTCTCGGTCAGGGTGGTGCGCAGCGTGCCGGCATCGACCAGACGCGACACTTCGGTCAGCAGCTCGTGCTGGGCGATCATGTCGTCGGTCTGGAACAGCGGCCGGGTGAACATCAGCTCCCAATGCAGGGAGACGCTCTTGCGCTTCAGCAGGCGGACGTCGATGGGCTCCGGATCGTCGATCAGGCCGATGTGGCCCTGCGGCGCCACCAGCTCGACCAGATCCTGGAAATGGCGGTCGGTCGCGTTGGTGGAGAAGACGTAATCGACGCCGGCCAGCCCCAGCGCCTTCACCTGCTCGGCCATCGGCCGGCTGTGGTCGATCACGTCATGGGCGCCCAGGTCGCGCACCCAGTCGGCGGTCTCCGGACGCGACGCGGTGGCCAGCACCCGCACCCTGCTCAGCCGGCGGGCCAGCTGGATGGCGATGGAGCCGACACCGCCGGCCCCGCCGACGATCAGCAGCGACTTCCCCTCGCCCCCATCCCGCGGCAGCCCGAGGCGATGGAACAGCATCTCCCAGGCGGTGATGGCGGTCAGAGGCAGGGCGGCGGCTTCGGCGACGCTCAGGCTGGCCGGGCGGGCGCCGACGATGCGCTCGTCGACCAGATGAAATTCGCTGTTGGTGCCGGGCCGGTCGATGGAGCCGGCATAGAAGACCGGGTCGCCGGGACGGAACAGCGTCACGTCCGGCCCGACCGCCTCGACGATGCCGGCGGCGTCGAAGCCCAGGACGCGCAGGTCGCCCTCGGTCGGCAAAGCGTTGCGGCGGACCTTGGTGTCCACCGGGTTGACCGACACCGCCTCCACCCGGACCAGCAGGTCGCGGCCGGTGGGGGTCGGGCGGTCGATCTCGACGTCGATCAGCGCGCCGGCATCGGCGATGGGCAGGGACTTGCGGAAACCAACGGCTTTCATGGCGGCCTCGTCTTCTGAAGGGGGAGGAAGTCGAGGCACAGGATGGCGGCGCCGCCGCGATATGTGAAATTCATAGTTCTTCTTCCATCCATCGGATTCCGGGATGGATGAATTGGCGGAGGCCCCGCTTCGAACACCATGACGCCAAAGGGGTATGGAATAGCCGGGCGGGCTGCGGTGTTCGTACAGATGACCGGCCACACCGCCAAAGCCGGTCTTTCGCAAGACAGGAAGCACGGCCATGCGCACCAATCGTCTCCGACTCCTGACCGCCCTGCTCCTGGCTGCGGGGGGTGCCGCCCTGACCGGCTGCGTCGCATACGATCCTTATTATCCCGCCTACAACGAGCCGGTGGTGGTGCCGCCGCCGACCGTCTACGCCGTGCCGCCACCGGTGGTGGTCGGGCCGGGCTATTACCGCCGCCCCTGGCACGACCATTGGCATGGCGACCGTGGCTGGTACGGACCGGGACGCGGCTGGGGTCCCGGCAGAGGGCCGCGCGGCTGGCGTTGAGCGGAGGCGGCCTTAAGGATGCTCAGGCGGTGGCCGGCACGCCGCCGGCGCGGTTGCGCAGAACCAGGATGGTGTGGTCGTCGTCGCTCACCGCACCGTCGCGCAGCAGAACCAGCGCCGCCAGCGTCGGCTCGACCCCGTGCAGGTCGCGGTGAATGAACAGGGCGGGCAGCCGGGCGCATCCGCCGGTATAGAGCACGACATGCTCCCCCGGTCCCCAGCGCAGATGGACCGAGGCGGGGGCCAGCGGGTTGAAACCGATCATCGCCCAGCGGGCGCCGAGCGCCGTGATCTCCTTCCGGCGCACCACCGCACCGGCCAGAGTGCCCAGCGCCGTGTAATCCACCGCACCGGCATCGAGGCGCAGGACGGCGACGGCGGATTGTCCGATCCGCGTCAGGGTGGGGTCCTGCGACAGCCCCAGTTCGGGCCGCCCCTTCAGGTCGCGCCGGATGGCGTTGACAACGACGGGAGCCGGCAGCCCCGGCACCGTGGCGGCGACCACCGCCTCCATCTGCCGGACCACGGCGGGTGTCATCGCGGTGGGGGATGGCATGGTCGAGGTTTGCGCAGCGCCGTGCGGCCCGTTGCTATCCTCCGCGCTGGAACCGGCATCGGCGACACCGGCATCGCTGGCCGTATCGCCGTCGACCATCAAGGCGATCCCGCAGGGGCCGTCCCCGCCACGGGCGGGGGCACAACTGACGAACCAATGGTCGATGAAGGGACCGCCGCGCCCGGCCGTACCGCCGCTCCGCTCGACCGTCACCGCCCCGGCCTGCGCCAGGGCGTCGGCCGGCGGCGCATCGTCCGCACCGGGCCGCAGGACGCGGGCCAGCAGCGCGAGCCCGATGCCCGGCGTGGCATGGACATGGAAACGGTCGGCCGCGCCGCGGACGGAGTCCAAAACCGCGTCGGGCGCCGGAACAACACCGCCCGGCATGGACGGCGGCAATGCGACGGTGGTGGGATCGCGGTCATAGGCCAGGCATTCGACGCCGGCCCCGCTGCGCATCCGGGCAATCAGAACGGTTCCGTCCGGCCGGCCAAGGACATAGTCCGCCACCATGGCCACCAGCCGGTCCAGCCGGGCCGCCTCGGCCGCCGGCAGCACCCCGTCGGCCCGCTCCGCCGCGATCCGACGCGCCGTGGCGATGTCGTCGGGCGACGCCACGGCGATGCGGCGGTGACCATGATCGGGGAACATCGAACCGCTCCTGTCAGCGCTCTGGTTGCTCTTCCCCGGAACTTTACAATCCTCTTCCAGTCAAGCCCACGGAAAGCACTCGCCAGTCTTCAATTTTCAACCGGCCGTGTCCGACGGAGCCGGAACTCCACAAGGTTGGCTGCCCCCGGGACGGCCGTCCCCGGGATGGCGGCATCAGGATGCCGCCACCTCCATCAGTGCGGCCGGCTGGCGGACGGGCAGGGGATGCGGCAGGTCGCGGGCACGCAGCATCTCCGCCGATTCCCAGAGGCGGCCCAGGCCGACGATCGAGCGGCAGGCGGTCTTTTCCATGATGCGGGCGCGGTGGACCTCCACCGTCTTGATGCTGATCCCCAGCTCCCACGCGATGGTCTTGCTCTGCTTGCCCTCGACGATCAGTTCCAGAACCTCCGACTCGCGGCGGCTCAGCAGAGCGAGCCGGCGGACGGCGTCGCGGCTGCGGTCGCGCTGCTGGGCATGCGGGCTGCCGGACGCCAGACAGGCGCGCAGCCGTTCCAGGAAGGCCGGGATGGCGAAGGGGCGGGCGATGCAGTCGACCGCACCGGCCTTCATCGCGGCAACGGCGGCGTCGACGTCGCCCTGCTCGGTCATCACCAGGACCGGCAGATCGTGGCCGTGCAGCGAGGCCTCGGCCATGAATTCCATGGCGGTCATGTCCGGCAGGTCGCTGCGCACGACGATGCAGGAGGATCCGGTGCCCAGCACGGCCAGCGCGTCGGCGGCGGTGCTGTGGACCCGGCAGGCGATGCCGACCGCGCCCAGCGCCCGCGAAAGCGTGCTGCGCGACATCAGGTCGCCGTCGACGATATGAACGAGGCAGGCGGTCTGCGAATAAGAGGGCGCGGAAATTTGCAGGGGCATCTTGGGACCTCCACCACATCGGGCCGGCGAACAGCGCCGGCTCCCCATGACGATCGATCCATGTCCGAACCGCCGCCATGACCGACATTTTAGCGGTCATCCCTTATTGACCGCTGCAAGCGCGAGGGATAGCGGGCATGTCTAAAAGGATATCGGGGATACTACACCAGCGAACAATCCAACAAGAACGCCGATCAGTACGCTATCCCACGGCACACCCCAAAACCAAACAGCGAACGTTATAAATATTTTCGCAAATAGCAGATCAGAAACCCCAGCAAATCCGCCGGTAACATTGGCCAATTTTTGGCAAAAGACAAGAAAAGCAACCCAGTTTGATTGTTATGTCGTCTGAGAAAGAAAATTATCCGCCTGAAGACTTAACGTTTCGTGCGGCCTTTTCCGCCGCACCCCCATGCCCATTCAGGCCCGGCGGCGGGTCGCCAGCAGGATGCCGGCGGCGATCAGGGCGATGCCGATCCCATGGTAGAGGTGCGGCTGCTCGCCCAGGAACAGGATGGCCAGCAGGCTGCCGAAGACCGGCACCAGATGGATGGCGAGGCCGGCGGTGTTGGGACCGAGAAGCTCCACCGCCCGGTTGAAGCAGAGATAGGCGGCGATGGACGGGAACAGCACGGTATAGCCGACCGCCAGCAGGGTGATGCCGCTGGCCTGGACCGGATGGCCGTTCAGACTTTCCCAGACATAGAAAGGCAGCAGCTCCACCGCACCGATGGCGAAGGTGACGACGACGAAGCTCAGCCCATGGATCGCCGGCCGGCGGCGCAGCAGCGTGGTGTAGGCGGCATAGATCACCACCGCCGCCAGCATCCAGACATCGCCGGCATTCAGCTCCAGCCCCAGCAGGGTTCCCGGATCGCCGTGCGAGATCAGGGTCATCGCGCCCACCAGCGAGACGGCGATTCCCACCCCCTGCATCGCCCCGATCCGGTCGCGGAACAGGACGAGGCTCATCAGCACGATCATCACCGGCATCGACGACTGCAACATCACGCAGTTCAGCGCGGTCGTCGTGTTCAAAGCGATGTATTGGAACGTGTTGTAGATGCCGATGCCGAGCGTGCCCAGCAGCAGCACGCTCTTCCACCGCGCCAGGATCGGCGTGATGTCGTGGCGCAGATGCGGCCAGGCGAAGGGCAGCACCACCAGCATGCCCAGGAACCAGCGCCAGAAGGCCAGCCCGATGGGCGGCACCGACCCGGCGACCGCACGCCCCAGGACCGCGTTGCCCGCCCAGAACAGGGGTGGCAGCATCATCAGCAGCCAGGCCTGATCGGCGAGACGGGATCCCTTCACGGAGGCGGTGCGGTCGGCGGGCATGGCGCTGTTCCGTCGGTTCAGCTGCGGCGGCGGGGCGAGGCGAAGACGCTCGCCGCGGTCACGGCGGCGCTGCGGTCGCCGCCGTCCTCGGCGCGGAAGACACTGGGGCGGGCTTCGCGGCGGGGATGGCGCGGCGCGTCCTCACGGCCTTCGCCTCCCCGACCCTCGCCACGGCCTTCACGACCTTCGCGGGCGGGCTTGGCAGGCTGGCGCATCTCGGCGTCGAGTTCGGCGATGCGCTTGACCAACGCTTCACGGATGGCGGGGGCCGCGTGGGCTTTCAGCGTCGCCAGCTGCTCCTTGAGCTGAACCAGCTGACGCTGCTTCTGCTCGCGGGTGCGCTTGATGGCGACGTTGTCGGAATGCTGGCCCTCGAAGGAGCGCATGGAACAGGCCCTCGTTTAAAAATACGGAAGTCAGGAGGCCGGCGCCCCACGCTGGGGTGCCCGGCAAGAGAGGGGCGGATTATTGGGAGGCGACCGCGGCAAAGCAAGGCGGACTTCGCCTTGACATTTCAGGGTTGGGCCATTTCAGGGTCGGGCCATTTCAGGAGCAGGGGATGTGTCGGCCACCACCCGGCCATCCCGCCAACGAAAAAGGGCGCCCCCTTGCGGAGGCGCCCCTTTCCGAACCGGAGGACGGTCAGACGATGGGCTATTAGAAGCCCATGTCGTCCATGCCGCCCATGCCGCCGGGCATGCCGCCCGGAGCAGCCTTCTTCTCCGGCTTCTCGGCGATCATCGCCTCGGTGGTGATCAGCAGGCCGGCGATCGAGGCCGCATCCTGCAGGGCGGTGCGAACCACCTTCACCGGGTCGATGATGCCGGCGGCGACCAGATCGGTGAACTCACCCTTCTGGGCGTCGTAGCCGAAGTTGGTGTCGGTCTGGTCCAGCAGCTTGCCGACCACGATCGAACCGTCGGTGCCGGCGTTGTAGGCGATCTGACGGACCGGGGCCTGCAGGGCGCGGCGGATGATGTCGATGCCGACGCGCTGCTCGTCGTTGGCCGGGGTCAGGGCGTCCAGGGCCTTGCTGGCGTACAGCAGGGCGGTGCCGCCGCCGGCGACCACACCCTCTTCAACCGCGGCGCGGGTGGCGTGCATCGCGTCGTCAACGCGATCCTTGCGCTCCTTCACCTCGACCTCGGTCGCACCGCCGACGCGGATGACGGCGACGCCACCGGCCAGCTTGGCCAGACGCTCCTGCAGCTTCTCGCGGTCGTAGTCCGAGGTGGTCTCCTCGGCCTGGGCGCGGATCTGGCCGCAACGGGCTTCGATGTCGGCCTTGTCGCCGGCGCCGTCGACGATGGTGGTGGTCTCCTTGGAGATCACGACCTTCTTGGCGGTGCCCAGCATGTCGAGCGTGACGTTCTCGAGCTTGATGCCGAGGTCTTCGGAGATGACCTGGCCGCCGGTCAGGATGGCCATGTCCTCCAGCATCGCCTTGCGGCGGTCGCCGAAGCCCGGGGCCTTGACGGCGGCGATCTTCAGGCCGCCGCGCAGCTTGTTGACCACCAGGGTGGCCAGCGCCTCACCCTCGATGTCCTCGGCGATGATCAGCAGCGGACGCGAGGACTGGACGACGGCTTCCAGAACCGGCAGCAGCGGCTGCAGGCCCGACAGCTTCTTCTCGTGCAGCAGGATGTACGGGTTCTCGAGATCCGCGACCATCTTGTCGGCGTTGGTCACGAAGTACGGCGACAGGTAGCCGCGGTCGAACTGCATGCCCTCGACGACGTCCAGCTCGGTGTCCAGGCTCTTGGCCTCTTCCACCGTGATGACGCCCTCGTTGCCGACGCGCTCCATCGCCTGGGCGATCATCTTGCCGATCTCGGCTTCGCCGTTGGCGGAGATGGTGCCGACCTGGGCGATCTCGTCGTTGGTCGTGACCTTCTTGGCGCGGGCCTGGATGTCGGCGACGACGGTCGAGACCGCCAGATCGATGCCGCGCTTCAGGTCCATCGGGTTCAGGCCGGCGGCGACCTTGGTCACGCCTTCGCGGACGATGGCCTGGGCCAGAACGGTGGCGGTGGTGGTGCCGTCACCGGCCAGATCGTTGGTCTTCGAGGCGACCTCGCGGACCATCTGGGCGCCCATGTTCTCGAACTTGTCGGCCAGCTCGATTTCCTTGGCGACCGACACGCCGTCCTTGGTGATGCGCGGGGCGCCGAAGGACTTCTCGATCACGACGTTGCGGCCCTTCGGGCCCAGCGTGACCTTCACGGCGTCGGCGAGGATGTCAACGCCACGCAGCAGCTTTTCGCGCGCGGAGGGGCCGAACTTGACGTCTTTGGCAGCCATGTCTCGATTCCTTTAACTTGTAAATTTCGAAGGGTACGGGCGGAGGACTTAGGCCTCGATGACGCCCATGATGTCCGATTCCTTCATGATCAGGTAATCGACGCCTTCGATCTTCACTTCGGTGCCCGACCACTTGCCGAACAGGATGCGGTCGCCGGCCTTGACGTCCAGCGCCACGACCTTGCCCGACTCGTCACGGGCGCCCGGGCCGACGGCGATGATCTCGCCTTCCTGCGGCTTTTCCTTGGCCGTGTCGGGGATGATGATCCCACCCTTGGTCTTGGTGTCGGACTCCAGACGCTTGACGACGACGCGGTCGTGCAGCGGGCGGAACTTCATGGAATGCCTCCTTGGATCAAGGCTTGGTTCTGACTGGAATTGGCGCGGGCGGCGGCTGTTAGCACTCCATCCCGGCGAGTGCCAGACAGCTAATCCAAGCGGATTTGGGATTCAAGAGCCTCGTTTCGGAATTTGTCGCAAATGCCTGCGGCACTCATGTGGCGCCATCCGCAAGACTTTGATTTATAACGGTTTTCCCCGATCCATCAGGCAACCGGCCCGGGCAAAATTTCTTCAAACGGTCACGGAGGATCCGGACGCCGCCGGCCCGACCTGCCCCGCCCCGCTCCACCGACCGGAAAACCGCGCATGACCAACCTCATCCTCCGGCTTCGCGATTTCCGCCTCCGCAGATCCCCTCGCCTCCCACTCTTTCCCCTGTGATTGCCGTCACAGCGCCGTGCGTCGGAATTTCCTAAAATTTTAGGAAATCGACACGGGATGAGTGAGGAGGGCGCGATGATGGTGAAGCGGCAGGCGGACAGCTGGACCGGCCCCCATGCGGCCGGCCACCTCGGGGACAAGCGACAGGCCCACGCCGCTTCCGACCGGGCCTCGGACAAGCGCACCCGGTGGCGGGACCATGAAAGCCGGCTGGTTGAGGTCATGCTGGAGGTCACCACCATTGCTGGCCTTTTTGCGCTGCTGTTCGCCCTGTTCGTGCTGATCGGCGCCGCCCAGACCCTGGCGCCCTGACAGTTTGCATCCCGCTTCGATCCCCGGCCCGGCGCTCCATTCTCCCGGTGCGCAACCTCTGCACCGGCACCCCACAATTTACGACCAATTCAAATCCCGACTTCCCGCTTCGCGCGCATCTCGCATAGGATTGCCGCCGATGCGGGCGGCCCCACCCCGCCCGGCGCGCCAACCGGGAGTTTCCATTCATGACCACCCAGCCGGTCTGCCAAGCCGCGGTCGATCTTGTGAAGCATTTCGAAGGCCTCTACCTCAACGCCTATCTGTGCCCGGCCGGCGTTCCCACCATCGGCTACGGCCACACCGCCGGCGTGACGATGGGGCAGACCATCACCGTCGAGCAGGCCGATGCCTTCCTCGCCTCCGATCTGACCCAGGCCGCCGGTCATGTCGACGCATTGGTGACGGTGCCGCTGAACGAAGACCAGCGCGGCGCGCTGGCGTCCTTCGTCTTCAATCTCGGCGCCGGCAGCCTGCAAAGCTCGACCCTGCTGAAGCTGTTGAATGAAGGCGACTATGCCGGCGCCGCCGGTCAGTTCGGCCGCTGGGTCTATGCCACGGTGAACGGCACGCCGACCAAGCTGCCGGGCCTCGTCGCCCGCCGCGCGGCGGAGGAGGCGCTGTTCCAGAGCCAGACCGCCCAGCCGAAGGCCGGTGTGACCACCGAGGACGGCACTCCCTGATCCGGAGTTGATCCGGATCTTTTCTGACGGCCCGATCCGGCATTCCGGCAGGCACCGGGCACGAGCCGTTTGACGGCACGGGATGTTCGCCCCACATTTGCGGACATCCCACCGCCGTGCTCCGGAATGCCGCCTTGACCGTCCTTGCCTCCGACAGCCTCGCCGCCGCCGACCGTCCCAATCCGAACCGGCCCATCGCCGTCTGGCTCCTGGTCTGCGCCGCCATGGTGCTGGCCATGGCCGTGATCGGCGCCATCACCCGGCTGACGGAATCCGGCCTGTCGATGGTGGAATGGAAGCCGCTGATCGGCATCCTGCCGCCGCTGTCCTCGGCGGAATGGAACCGGGTCTTCGACCTGTACAAGGCGACGCCGGAATTCCGCATCTACAACAGCCACATGGATCTCGCCGGCTTCCAGTCGATCTTCTGGTGGGAGTGGTTCCACCGGCTGTGGGGCCAGCTGATCGGCTTCGTCTTCCTGATCCCCTTCCTGCGCTTCTGGATGCAGGGCCGCATCTCGGCGGAGCTGTGGCCGAAGCTGGCCGGCCTGTTCCTGCTGGGCGGACTTCAGGGCGGCATCGGCTGGTTCATGGTGAAGAGCGGGCTGGTCGATTCGCCGAACGTCAGCCATTACCGGCTGGCGCTGCATCTCAGCACCGCCATCCTGATCTACGCCCTGCTTCTGCGCACGGCGCTGGGTCTGCTCGATCCGCTGCCGATGGCGGGCTGGCGGCCGGAGGCGGCGTCCTTGCGCCGGCACACCGGCTGGGCCCTGGGGCTGGTCGCCGTCACCATCGTCTGGGGCGCCTTCGTCGCCGGGTCGGATGCCGGCTTCGCCTACAACACCTTCCCGCTGATGAACGGCCACTGGATTCCGCCGGAGATCGACACGCTGACGCCCTGGTGGCTCAACCCGGTCGAGAACACCGCGGCGATCCAGCTGATCCACCGCACGCTGGCGATCCTGACCGGCGCGGTCGTCCTGGTGCTGGCCGTCCGCGTCCTGAACGCCCGGCTGCCGGGACGCGCCGGCCGCGCGGCGCTGGCGTCGGGCGCCATGGTCCTGCTGCAGATCGCGATGGGCATCGCCACGCTGCTGACCGTGGTGTGGATCCCCATCGCCGCCGCCCATCAGGCCGGCGCCATCCTGGTGGTGTCGATGCTGGTCTGGCTGCTGTTCGAACTGCGGCCGGTCGGGCGGGAATAACGCGCGTCGTATTCTTGCCGGCTTGCGGGCGCGGCCGGCAAGATCGACACGGATTGCACGGATTTAGGCACGGATTACACGGATTTTTTATGGCTTGCCGGCGCGGATGCTCCCCGATAAGCCGAAGCCTCGCGGAGGAACATCCGTGAAATCCGTGGGAAATTTGCCAAACACGCCCGCGCCCCGCAAAAGCGCGGGGCTCCGCGTCACGCCCCTTCGGCCAGATCGTACATCGCGTCGAGGTCGGCGATCAGGACCTTGTTGCCTTCCTGGAGCGAGATCACACCGGCGGTCTTCAGCTGGGTGAAGGTGCGGCTGACGGTTTCGGTGGTCAGGCCCAGATAGTCGGCGATGTCGGCGCGGCTCATCGGCACGAAGACCGGGTTTTCCTTGTGGCCGCGCCGGGCGGCGCGCTGCGACAGCATCAGCAGGAAGGAGCAGATCTTCTCCTTCGCCGTCTTGCGGCCAAGCAGGAGCATCTGGTCCTGCGCGGCGGCCAGCTCGTTCGACGCCATCGAGAACAGGCGCCGCTGCATCTTGGGGAATTCCTCCAGCAGCGCGTCGATCTTCTTGCGCGGGAAGCGGCAGAGCGAGGCGCTGGTCACCGATTCAGCGGTGTAGGCATAGCTGTCGTTGACCGCCAGCCCGAGAAAATCGCCGGTCACCAGGAATCCGGTGATCTGGCGCCGCCCGTCCGGCAGCAGCTTGTACAGCTTCACCGTGCCGGACGTCACGTTGTAGAGCGCATCGGATGCATCGCCCTCGGCGAACAGGGTGTGGCCGGCATCGATGCGCACATTCTGCAGAATGTCGGCAAGACGGCGCAATTCCTCGGGTTCCAGCGCGGCGCACACCGTCAGGCTACGCACGGGACAGGCCCCGCAGGGATTCATTTCCGTCGCAGCGCTCTTTTCCCGAGCGCGAACCATATCAAAAGGTGGCATGGACGAACCCAGCCTTTCATTCCGCATGGGCCCATATTGGTGGCAATCGCTGAGAATCGCAACCTCGCACGCATACAACCTAATCTTTGCCCATAGGGAATTTGGCACTATTGCCCGCGGACGGCCTCCGCCGGCTTGGCCGTTTCACCGCCGGCGCGGGGTGCCGCCGGCAGATCGTCGTCGAACAGGACGCGGTGGGCCGCTCCGTCCAGATCGTCAAACTGGCCGGATTTCAGCGCCCACAGAAAGGCCGCCAGCCCCAGCCCGCCCAGGCTCAGCGCGATCGCGATCAGATAGAGAAGCTCGTCCATCACCCGAATCCTTACCCGGCAAATCCCGAACGGCGATGTCCCGTGCGGGAAGATCCTTGACGACGGCGCCGCGGGCCAGCCGCAGCGCGTTCAGAATGACGATCAGCGACGACGACGACATCGCCAGCGCCGCCAGCAGCGGCGTCAGCATGCCGCCCATCGCCAGCGGCACGGCGCACAGGTTATACACCAGGGCGATCCCGAAATTCTGCCTGACCAGACGGCCGGACCGGCGGGAAACCTCCACCGTCTCGACGATAGGGCGCAGCAGCCGGCCCTGGAACACCACGTCGGCCGCGGTCTGGCTGACGTCCACCGCTGTGGAGGGCGACATCGACACCGCCGCGGCAGCCAGCGCCGGGGCGTCGTTCAGCCCGTCGCCGACCATCAGCACGGTGCGGCCCTGCCCGGCCAGTTCGGCCAGCGCCGCGGTCTTGTCGGCCGGCGTCTGCTCGGCCCGCCAGTCTGCGATGCCCAGCCGCTCCGCCACCGCCGCCACCGCGCCCCGGCGGTCGCCCGACAGCAGCTTCACCTCCAGCCCGCGCGCCTTCAGCGCCGCCACCACCGCGGCGGCGTCGGGGCGCGGGGCGTCGAGGAAGACGATCCGCCGCGGCACCTCGCCCGGACGGGCCAGCCACAGCTCCGGGCCGGCGGCATCCTCCGCCTCCAGTGGCGCGCCGGTGAAGCGGCGGCTGCCCAGCCGCACCTCGCCATCCGCCGTCTGCAGGGACAGGCCGGCGCCGGCGATCTCGCGCACGCCCGCTGCCACCGGCACCTCGGGTGCTGCGGCGGCCAGCGCACGGGCCAGCGGGTGGCGGCTGGCCGCGGCGAGCGAGGCGGCCAGCGCCAGATCCTCCGCCGGCAAGCCGTCGAGCTGCGGCACCGGGCGTCCCTCGGTCAGGGTTCCGGTCTTGTCGAACACAACCGTGTCGATGGCGGCGAGCCGTTCCAGCGCGGTCGGGCTCTTCAGCAGCGTGCCCTGGCGCATCAGCCGGCCGCTGGCGATCACCTGAACCACCGGCACGGCCAGGGCCAGCGCGCAGGGGCAGGTGATGATCAGCACGGCGATGGCGTTCATCAGCGCGTCCTGCCACACCACCCCGCCCAGCAGCATCCAGGCGGCGAAGGTGGTCAGCGCGGTCAGATGCACGACGGGAGCGTAGAGGCGGGACACCCGGTCGGCGATGGCGACATATTTGGCGCGGCCCTGCTCCGCCACCTCCATCAGCCGGACGATCTCCGCCAGCAGCGTGCCCTCCCCCACCGCGGTGACGGTCAGGCGCAGGGGCGCGGTCAGGTTGAGGGTGCCGGCGAAGACCTGATCGCCGGGCCGCGCGGTGCCCGGCACCGTCTCGCCGGTGATCAGGCCGGTGTCGAGGTCGGACACGCCGTCGGACACCCGGCCGTCGACGGGGATGCGCTCGCCGGCCGCGACCAGGATGGTGGTGCCGGCGACGACCTGCTCCGGCGCCACCACGGCGCTGGTGCCGTCCTCTTTCAGGATGGTGACGGCGTTGGCGCGCAGGCCCAGCAGCTGTTCGGCCGCCGACCGCGCCCGGCCGCGCGCCCGCTGGTCGAGATAGCGGCCGACCAGCAGGAAGAACAGCAGCATGACGCCGCCGTCGAAATAGGCATGCTCGCCGCTGTGGATCGTCTCGAACAGGCTCATGCCGGTGGCGAGCAGCACGCCGATGGTGATCGGCACATCCATGTTGGTGCGGCCGTGGCGGAGCGCCGACAGCGCCGAGCGCGCGAAGGGACGCAGCGCATAGGCGATGGCCGGCATGCAGATCAGCGCCGAGATCCAGTGCATCAGGTCGCGGGTGGCGGTGCCCATGCCCTGGCTGTGGCCGGCCCAGACCGACACCGACAGCAGCATGACGTTGCCCATGGCGAAGCCCGCCACCGCCATGGCGCGCAGCAGTTCCTTCTCGCTCTTGGCCTGGGCGCCGCCCAGCCGGTCGGGGTCGAAGGGGACGGCGCGGTATCCCAGCTGGGCCACGGTGCCGACCACCGCGTTGGCGTCGGTCGCCTCGGGCGTCCAACGCACGGTCAGCCGGCGCGTGGTCATGTTCATGCGGGCCTGGGCGACGCCCGGCTGCCGGTTGAGCGCCGATTCGATCAGCCAGACGCAGGCCGCGCACTGCATGCCGTCGACCATCAGGTGCAGGCTGCGGCTGCCGTCCTGCTCGTTGCGGGCATGCGGTTCGTAATCGACCGCCGGGGCGTCGTCGGGGCGCAGCGGGCGGGCGGTGGGATCGACGCTGCGCCGCTCGTAATAGCGCTCCAACCCCAACCCGCGGACAAGGTCGTAGGCGGCGGCGCAGCCGGTGCAGCAGAACGGACCGGCACCATCGCCGGCAGTCAGGCCGCCGGCTGCCGTCTGGCCGGCCTGCGCGCCCTCGCCCAGCTCTTGTCCGCAATGGAGGCAGACGGTCATCTCGACATCACCCTGACTGTCCCGGTCGCGGCGCCTTCGCTCGCCGCCCTCACTGCACCCAGACGCGCTTCTGGTCCTGATAGTCGCCGCTGGCGTGGGTGATGACGAAGCGCATGTCCCACTGGCCTTCCAGTTCCAGCTCCACCGGGGCGCCATAGCGGCCCTCGCCCAGATAGGGCAGCGACAGGGTCTTGTCGTGCCCCTCGGAGATCGGACGGATCATCGTCACGGTGACGGCGGCATCCTTCAGGATCTGACCCTGCTTGTCGCGGACGGTGATGGCGATCACGCCCTTGCGCGGCTCGGTGCTGGTGAAGTCCGGCTGGACCTGCCAGCCGCGCTCAGCCTGCGCGCGGGCACCGGCAAGGTCGTTGTTGTAGCCGAGCCCCTTGATGAAGTGGTTCTCGGTCTCGATCCCGGTCCAGCTCGACACCGCGAAATGGACCATCACCCCGTTCACCGCCAGGACGACCATGAAGACGCCGACGAAGATCCAGGGGATGTACCATCCCGGCTGGCGCGGCGCCTTCAGGCGTTTCGGGGGGAGGGGGCGGTTTCCGGTGGTGGTGCTGATGCTCATGTCGCTGGCTGCCCTTCGACTGGTCGGCGGCGTTTGATAAGCGGCGTCTGATCGGCGATCTGTCTCGCTGATCGGGGGAACTATGGCGACCGATTGCCGCAGGGACATTGCGATGGATCAAATGACAGGAAGTTAACGAAACCGCCGGCCACCCGCCTGTCCCGCAAAGAAAAATGGCGCCGGGGAGTGACCTCCCCGACGCCCTTTGTCCATTGGTGTCCTGGGCCGGTTCCGAAACGGTCCGCCCGGGCTTCGGCTTACTTGCCGCCGCCCAGGTTGTGGACGTAGACGGCCAGCGACTTGATCGTCGCGTCGTCCAGACGCTTGGACCAGGCCGGCATGACGCCGGCGCGGCCGTTGGTCACCGTCTCGACCAGCGTCTGCTTGTCGCTGCCATAGAGCCAGTTGGCCTGTTTCAGCGGCGGAGCGCCGACGCCGTCGACACCGGCGGCGACCGAACCCTGGGCCGCGTCGCCGTGGCAGGCGGCGCAGTTCTCGTCATAGACGGTCTTGCCCTTGGCAGCCTTGCCCGCATCGGCGGTCTTGCCGTTCAGCGACAGCACATAGTCCGTGACCTGATCGATCTGGTCGCGGTTGAGGATGCCGTCCTTGCCGAAGGCGGTCATGCCGACGTTCGGCGTGCCGCGGGTGTCGCCGTCATCCGAACGGATGCCGTGCTGGATGGTCTTGTAGATGTCGGCCGAGGAGCCGCCCCACAGCCACACGTCGTCGGCCAGCGTCGGGAAGCCCTTGGCGCCCTGGCCGCCGGCGCCGTGGCAGGCGGCGCAGTTCTCGTTGAAGTAGGAGCGGCCGCCGGCCATGGCGAAGCCCAGCAGGTCCTTGTCCTTCTGGATTTCGTCGACCGACTTGGCGGCGATGGCGGTCAGATACTTGGCCTGGCCGGCCTTCGCCTCCGCCAGCTTGGTGTCCAGCTCCTCGCGCTGGGAATATCCCAGGATGCCCTTCGTGTAGGTCTTGCCCAGCGGCCAGGCCGGGTAGAACACGTAGTACACCATCGCCCAGGCGATGCAGACGTAGAAGAGGTACAGCCACCACTTGGGCAGCGGATTGTTCAGCTCGCGCAGTCCATCCCACTCGTGGCCGGTGGTCTCGACGCCGGACAGCTCGTCCTTGTAATTCTGTGCCATGGTCTAAAGCTCCTGACCATCATCCTTGAGCGGGATCTGGGCGGCGGCGTCGAAGGTGCGGCGGTTGCCGGGCCACATGGCGTAAACCAGGATGCCCGTCAGCAGCAGCATCAACCACACCGTCCAGAAGGACCGAAGCATCACCGTGATCGAATCCAAGTCCATGGATTCCTCCCCCGATTACTGCTGCAGCTGCTTGGACTGGTACTTGGTGAAGTCCACCATGGTGCCCAGCACTTGCAGGTAGGCGACCAGAGCGTCCATTTCGGTGACGGTCTTTTCGCCGGTGAAGTTCGCCACCACGGCCTTCGGGTAGCGCTTCATCAGCCCGGCGGTGTCGCCGTCGGGGTTCTTCTGCGCTTCCAGGTCGGCCTTGGCGTTGGCGATCTGCTCGTCGGTGTAGGGAACGCCGACGATCTTCAGCGTCTTCAGGTGGTCGCCGATGTCGCCGTAGCTCAGCGGACGCTCCTTCATCCAGCCGTAGGTCGGCATGATCGACTCCGGAACGACCGCGCGCGGGTTCACCAGATGGGCGACCTGCCAGGCGTTGGAGTATTTGCCGCCGACGCGGGCCAGATCGGGACCGGTGCGCTTGGAGCCCCACTGGAACGGATGGTCGTACATCGACTCCGCCGCCAGCGAGTAGTGGCCATAGCGCTCGACCTCGTCACGGAACGGACGGATCTGCTGGCTGTGGCAGTTGTAGCAACCTTCGCGCAGGTAGATGTTCTGCCCGGCCAGTTCGAGCGGGGAGTAGGGACGGACCCCCTCCACCTTCTCGATGGTCGATTCGATGGTGAAGAGCGGGACGATCTGAACCAGACCGCCGATCGACACGGTGATCAGCACGAGCACGATCAGCAGAAGGGTGTTCCGCTCGATCAGGTCGTGGCTGAAGCCCTTTTTATCCTGAGCCATTTCTCGCATCCTTCCCTAGCGTCAGGCCGCGCCGACCGTCGCCTTGTGCGGCGTGGTGACATAGGGCTTCTCGATGCGGACATCGCCCTTCGCCGTGCGCCACAGGTTGTAGACCATGATGAGAGCGCCGGTGACGAACAGGACGCCGCCCATCGCGCGGATCACGTAGAACGGGTGCATCGCCGCGACGGTCTCCACGAAGGAGTACTGCAGGAAGCCCAGGTTGTCGTAGGCGCGCCACATCAGGCCCTGCATGATGCCCGACACCCACATGGCGGTGATGTAGAGCACGATGCCGATGGTGGCGGTCCAGAAGTGGTAGCTGACCAGGCGCATGCTGTAGAGCTGCGAGCGCTTCCACAGCACCGGCACGAGATAGTAGATCGCGCCGAAGGAGACGAAGGCGACCCAGCCGAGAGCGCCGGAGTGCACGTGGCCGACGGTCCAGTCGGTGTAGTGCGACAGGGCGTTGACCGGCTTGACCGACATCAGCGGGCCTTCGAAGGTCGACATGCCGTAGAAAGCGACCGAGGTGACCAGGAAGCGCAGGACCGGATCGGTGCGCAGCTTATCCCAGGCGCCCGACAGGGTCATGATGCCGTTGATCATGCCGCCCCAGGACGGCATCCACAGCATGACGGAGAAGGTCATGCCCAGCGTCTGCGCCCAGTCCGGCAGGGAGGTGTAGTGCAGGTGGTGCGGACCGGCCCAGATGTAGAGGAAGATCAGGGTCCAGAAATGGACGATCGACAGGCGGTAGGAATAGACCGGCCGCTCGGCGCGCTTGGGCACGAAATAGTACATGATGCCCAGGAAGCCGGCGGTCAGGAAGAAGCCGACCGCGTTGTGGCCGTACCACCACTGCACCATGGCGCTCTGCACGCCCGACACGAAGGTGTAGGACTTCATGCCGAACAGCGACACCGGAACGTTGACGTTGTTGCCGATGTGCAGGATCGCGACGGTCAGGATGAACGCCATGAAGAACCAGTTCGCCACATAGATGTGCGACTCGCGCCGCGTCATCACCGTGCCGATGAACTGGACCGCATAGAGCACCCAGGTGACCGTCAGGTACAGGTCGAGGATCCACTCGGGCTCGGCGTATTCCTTGCCCTGGGTGAAGCCCAGAACATAGCTCAGCGCCGCGAGCACGATGAAGACGTTGTAGTTCCAGAAGATGAACTTCGCCAGCCCTTCGCCCCCGAAGAGATGCTGGCGGCAAGTCCGCTGGACCGAATAGAGCGAAGTCGCGAACAGCACATTGCCGCCGAACGCGAAAATCACGGCCGAGGTGTGGACGGGGCGCAGGCGCCCGAAGCTCGTCCACTCCAGCCCGAGATTCAGCGCCGGGAAAGCCAGCTGCAGAGCGATGAAGGTGCCGGCCAGGAAACCGACCACGCCCCAGAACACTGCAGCGATCACGAAGAGTCGGATGGCGTCCTCATGGTAACGCACGTCTTCCGACACCCGCTGGCTGCCCAGGGTGGCCCCTGAAGTCAGAGTCGCTGATGTCATACAATCTCTCCCGTTTGCCCCGGGCGGCCGCGGGGCCGCGCCTTCTGGGTTGCACCACCACTGGGTACGTACTGTTAAGGAGCGGGACAGGTTGCACTCGGAAATGCCGAAAGGGACGCCGGGCGCGCCTGTCTCCAATGGCGCCCACTATGTGTATGGGGGGGTTCAGCAACATTGATCTACGTCAACGACCCTTCCGCCCCAGGGCTGCCATCGTTCAGTGTCCTTGCAATCGGCCGGGCTGAAATGGACGACGGTTTCATCGCTAAACCCCTTGGTCGGCGCCAGATCGACCAGGCCTACCCGCTGGTCTGCGCCATGGCGCCGGGCCTGGGGGTGGACCAATGGCGCGCATTTGCCGCAGCGGTGCTGGACAGCGCAACCTTGGGGAGCAGCCCGGGCGGTGGCGCCGGGGAAGGCCGCCTGCCTGCAAGCCGGGGCATCATGACCGTGCAGAACGCGCAGGGGTATCTGCACGGCCTGTTCTCCTACACGGCGGAACCGCATCTGCTGCACGGGCGGACGCTGTGCGTCGACAACTTCGTCGTGCTCGACCTGTTCGACGTCGCCGGCGTGGCGGAGGCCCTGCTGCGGACGATGGAGGGGCTCGCCCGGCGTTTGGGCTGCGCCGCCATCCACACCACCCTGCCCGACCACGTTGCCCGGCAGGAGTGCCGGCACGGCTCCCGCCGCGACCCGATCCCCGACTGCTTCCGCACCGAAGGGCACCGGCAGGAGACGATCCGCTTCTGCAAGGATCTGGCGGTGGTCAACGACAATGCACTGACACCTGCGCAGGGATGGCGCGACGCGGAGTAGCGCCCGCCGGACCCGGTCATTCACTGGCACCATCGAGGGGGAACGTCCCGGATGAGCGGAGCGCGATTCGGCAGACTGCTGGAGGGACTTCCCTCAAGTCCGCAGCCCGACGAGCTGTTCACGACACTGGCGGCGCTGCCCGGTCTGCGGATCGAGCGGATCGTCTCCACCGGCCAGTCCTCGCCGGACAACTTCTGGTACGATCAGGAATGGGACGAGTTCGTCCTGCTTGTCGCAGGCGCCGCCACCCTGCAGGTGGAGGGAGGGAGCGACCGCCTGCTGTCTCCCGGCGACTGGGTGCTGCTGCCCGCCCACACCCGCCACCGCGTTGCCGCCACCGCCGCCACCACGGCCACCGGGGGGCCGACCGTGTGGCTGGCGATCCATGCCGGTGAGCCGGGCAGCGGCACCGGTGCGGATTAGAGGCCGGACCCAAGCAGCCCAAGCAGCCCAAGCAGCCCAAGCAGCATGGAGCGGCCACCGCGGCCATTGCGCGCGGCCGATTTGCCGCTAGGATGCGGGCCCATGAGCGACACCGGCACCAAACCCGTCAAGAAATACCCCGCGATCCATCTGCAGGCCGGCCGCCAGCGGCGCGTCATGCAGGGACATCCCTGGGTCTATTCCAACGAAGTCCAGATGGACACCACCGCCAAGGCGGTGCCGCCCGGCAGCCCGGTGAGGCTTCTGGACCCCGGTGGGACGCCGCTGGGCATCTACACCTTCAATCCGCACACGCTGATCGCCGCCCGGCTGCTGTCGAACGACCCGGCGACCGTGGTGGACCAGTCCTTCATCGCCGACCGGCTGCGCCGCGCGGTGGAGTTGCGCGACCGGCTGTTCAGCCGTCCCTTCTACCGCGTCGTCCATGCCGAGGCCGACGGGCTTCCCGGGCTGATCGTCGACCGCTTCGACGATGTGGTGACGGTGCAGGCCAACTCCGTCTTCATGGACCGCCGGATCGACGAGATCCTGGCCGCCATCGACGAGGTGATGGCGCCGCGCGCGGTCATCCTGCGCAACGACGGCAGCCAGCGCGCGCTGGAAGGGCTGGCGGAAGAGACCCGGCTGGCAAAGGGCGAGATCGACGGCCCGATCCGGCTGGAAGAGAACGGCGTCACCTTCTTCGCCAACCCGCTGGACGGCCAGAAGACCGGCTGGTTCTACGACCAGCGCGACAATCGCGCCTTCATCGCCTCGCTGGCCAGGGGCGGCCGGGCCATCGACTTCTACAGCTACAATGGCGGCTTCGGCATCCAGTGTGCGGTGGCCGGCGCCACCCAGGCGATCGCGGTCGACCGTTCCGCCCTGGCGCTGGAGAACGCCACCCGCGCCGCCGAGGCGAACGGCGTCGCCGACCGCTTCGAGGCGCGCAAGGCCGACGCCTTCCAGGAGATGGAGCGGCTGGGCGCGGCCGGCGAGACCTTCCAGGTGGTGGTCGCCGATCCGCCGGCCTTCGTGAAGTCGAAGAAGGATCTGGCGGCCGGCAGCCGCGCCTACCGCAAGATGGCGCGCTTGGCCGCGAAGATCACGGCGCCGGGCGGCTATCTGCTGTGCGGATCGTGCAGCCACAACGTCGACCCGCCGACATTCGCCGAACTGGTCGCCCGCGGTCTGAACGACGCCGGCCGCACCGGCCGCATCCTGCGCAGTGCCGGCGCCGGGCCCGATCATCCGGTCCACCCGAACCTGCCAGAGTCGGCCTATCTGAAAGTGCTCGTGCTGCAACTGGACTGAGTGCAGCCAGTCTGCGCATCCGGGCCGGAGGGGGCGGACGTACACAGGAGGTACAGCCCCCGTACGCCCCGGCATCGGCGCGTACGCCTGCCAACCGGACTGGACCCTATCCTGCGAATCCCGCCATCGCCCGCACCTCGGCCGGGCTGCGGCCGTCGTCCCGCAGCGAACGCAGGGACTGCGCGCGGTCGCGCTTGGCCAGCCGCTCGCCCGCCGCGTTCCGCAGCAGGCCGTGATGGTGGTAGTCGGGGGGATCGTAGCCCAGCAGGGCCTGCAACAGCCGGTGCAGATGCGTGGCGAAGAACAGGTCCTCGCCGCGGGTGACCAGGGTCACGCCCTGCAGGTGGTCGTCGACGGTGACGCTGAGATGATAGCTGGTCGGCGTGTCCTTGCGCGCCAGCACCACGTCGCCCAGCAGGCCGGGCGTCGCCTGCTGCCAGCCCTGCGCCCGGTCGTGCCAGCGCAAGGGGCCGGTGAGCCGGCACGCCGCCTCCACGTCGAGCCGCAACGCCCAGCCGTTCCCGGAGGCATCCCCCCGTCCGATCCCTTCGGCGCGCTCTGCGGCGGAGCGATGGCGGCAGGTGCCGGGATAGAGCGGCCCGTCGGGGCCGTGCGGAGCCGCACCGGCCCGCGCAATCTCGGCGGCGATGTCCTTGCGGGTGCAGAAGCAGGGATAAAGCACACCCAGCGACTCGAGCCGGGCCAGAGCTGAGCGGAAATCGTCGAAATGGTCGGACTGGCGGCGGATCGGGCCGTCCCAGTCGATACCGAGCCACGCCAGATCCTCGATCAGGTCGCGCTCGTACTCGGGGCGGCAGCGGTTGGGGTCGATGTCCTCGATCCGCAACAGGAAGCGGCCGGCTGCGCTGCGGGCGGTGGTCCAGCCGAACAGCGCGGAATGGGCATGGCCCAGATGCAGATGCCCGGTGGGGCTGGGGGCGAAGCGGGTGACGAGATCGCTCATTCCCGCTTTATAACGGCTGGCGCCAGTTGGATGTAAGCGCAGATCGAAGGAAGGGGCTGATCGGATATTGGGTCCGATCAGATGTAAGGATTGTCGCGGATCGGCTCGACCGGGATCTCCTCGCCTTCCAGATAGAGCGCCAGACGGCGGCGCAGCTCGCGGTCGAACGCATCGATGCGAATCTGGCGCTCCCGCTCCTCGCGTTCACGGCGCTTCTGGGCGAGGTCGATGATGACGGCGGTCATGGCGGACTTTCCTCGGGGTCGCTTCCGGCCGGTTCGGACCGGCGGGATCGGCTTGGATCAACGAGCCCCACCATCGCGCCGTCATGGTTAACGAGGGGTAAGCGCACAAGGCAGGCGCGACTGTTTTTTGCCGATGTCACAGCCGCCGCGGGTGCTGCCGGTTGACCGCCTGCCCGCCGCTCCCGGCTTGCCCACAGCGGGAAAAAGGTTACACAACGGTGAAGAAATTAGGCCGCATTGGGTCAAGATATTGAGTCCCGGCCCCCGATCCACTATGTATCTGGTTGTCCCGGAGGACGATTCGGCCGCCGGGGCACAGCAGACACGACCCCGCGCACGGTGCTGTAACAGTGTCGCGTGCCGGGTCCAGACACGGTCTCAGACAACGGTTACAGACAAGGGAGTGGCCATTGGCTCCACCACCCGATCACTGTCCGGCTCTGGTGCTGAACGCGGATTTCCGCCCGCTCAGTTACTTCCCCTTGTCGCTATGGTCCTGGCAGGAAGCGGTCAAGGCGGTCTTTCTGGAACGGGTCAACATCGTATCGCACTATGACCGGGTCGTCAGATCCCCCAGTTTCGAAGTCCGGTTGCCCAGCGTCATCTCGCTGAAAGAGTTCATCCCGGCCTCGCGCCGTCCGGCCTTCACCCGTTTCAACGTCTTCCTGCGCGACCGTTTCACCTGCCAGTATTGCGGCCGCCCCTTCCCCACCCACGACCTGACCTTCGACCATGTGATCCCGCGGTCCCGCGGCGGTCGGACGACGTGGGAAAACGTCATCACATCCTGTTCGGCCTGCAATCTGGCGAAGGGCGACCGCCTTCCGCATGTCTGCGGCATGATCCCCCTCAGTCCGCCCTTCCAGCCCAGTGCCTACGAGCTGCAAGAGAATGGACGCGCCTTCCCGCCAAACTTCCTTCATGAAAGTTGGCGGGATTTTCTTTACTGGGACTCGGAACTGGACCCGATGTAGGTCTGGCGCCGCGGTGTCGACGGATGGGGGCCGTGGCCGGCCCCTGCATCCGCCGCCTCAAACCCGCCCCATCATACCCGTTCCGCCACCCAGATCACCGCCCGGGTGCCGGCCTTGATCGCCGCCGACAGCAGCGGATAGCCCGCCGCGCGTTCCGCCTCGTTCTGCAAGCCGATGTCGCGGTGCTCGACCTCTTCCGCCTGGAACTTGCGGATGCTGTCGGACAGCTCCTGCTCGTCCGGGCCGAGATGGGGCAGCTGCGCCTCGTAATGCTCCTCGATCACCTCTTCGACCGCGACGGTGCAAGCCATCGCCGCCCGTTCGCCGAGGATCGCCGTGCCGGCGCCCAGCAGGAAGCCGGTGACGTGCCACAGGGGCTGCAGCAGGGTCGGCCGCACCCGGCGCCGGTTCAGCTGCTTCTCGAAATATTCGAGATGGACCAGCTCCTGCTCGGCCATGTGGCGCAGGGTCTTGCCGTGGCGGCCCTTGCCCATGACGGCGATCTGGCCCTCATAGATGCGCTTGGCGCCATATTCGCCGGCATGATCGACGCGGACGATGCGGGCCAGCCGGTCGCGCCGCGGCAGGTCGCCGGGCAATGCGCCGTGACGCGGGGCGCCATGACGGGAAATGCCAGCGGGAGAGGCGGTGGGAGACGTCGTTTCACTCACAATGCGGTCCTCGACACCGGGGTGCGGGTATAGGCGATGCGTGCCGCGACGAAGGCGTATGCCGCCAGCGCCAGCGAGATCGCCACGTTGTAGCCCGCCATGGAGATCCCGAACAGCGACCACGCCACTTCGTCACAGCGGGTGACCGGGGCGGCGAGCACCTGGGCGCGCAACGCCTCCAGCGAATTGGCCGCGGCCGAACCGCCGCAGGACGAGGTGCCGGCCCACCAATGCTGCTCCACCCCGACATGGTAGGCGGCGATGCCGGCACCTGCCAGCAGGGCCAGCCCGCTCGCCACCAGCAGCGCATCGCCCAGCCCCTTCCAGCGGCGGAACAGCCAGGTCACAAGCCCCAGCACCATCACCGCCACATAGGGCCAGCGCTGCATGATGCACAGCACGCAGGGTTGGTAATTCAGCACGAACTGGAAGAACAGGGCCGACAGCAGCACCCCGGCGCTGGCCAGGGCCAGCAGCAGGGCGGCGATGCGGGGATCTTCGAAGGCACGGGAGAGGAGGGGCTTGGTCGTCATGGGCGACAAGGTAGCGCGTGCGGGGCCATTCGGCCAGCCGTCCGCAAGGCCGGCGGCACGCCTGCGACGGCATGACAGGGGCGGCGGGATCGGTGGGGAATAAGCGGCACCGCGGCAGCGTCGCCGGAGAGCAAAGCGACCGGCACCGGTGCAGCGAACCGAGATGCCCGTGCGCCCCTTCTTTTGCACTTTCCGTTTCCGGACTGTTGCGCTAGAAGAGGCATCGCTGCGGGCGTGGTGAAATTGGTAGACGCGCCGGACTCAAAATCCGGTTCCGCAAGGAGTGTCGGTTCGAGTCCGACCGCCCGCACCACCGGTCCACCGTTCCGGGATCGAGTGCCGAATCAGCCCGGCGCCTTGCCGGCGTACTGGTCGAACGCTTCGACCGCCTGGGCGGCATACATCACCGACGGTCCGGCGCCCATATAGACCGCCATTCCCATCGTCTCCATCACCTCGTCGCGGGTCGCCCCCTGCTTTATCGCCGCTTCGGCATGGAAGGCGACGCAGCCGTCGCAACGGATCGCCACCGCAATGGCAAGCGCGATCAATTCCTTTGTCCTGGTGTCCAGCGCATCCGCCTTGAGCGCCGCCTGAGCCATTCCGGAAAAGGCCCTCATAACCTCCGGGACGCCGCCGCGCAGCTCACGGATGGCGCCGGACAGCTCGCCGGTCATCTGCGGCCAGTTTTTGTGCATGGTCATCTCCTGGTGGTGAATGGACGGTCGCGCGGTCGCCGGTCATCCGCCATCGCCTTGGAGGAAAGCGGAACGCGAAGTGCGGATGGCATCGTCCCATTGACTTTGAATTAGGATACTCTAATTTATTGGCCAAGGGCGGTCCACCGGTTCCTTCACCGCCGATGCCACCGCCACCACCGTCACCGCTTTCAAGGCCCGGCTCCGATGTTCCTGTGCTCCCTGATGCGACGCCTGTTCCCGACCTCCCAGCCCGACAAGCAGGGAAGCGCCGACCGGATCCTGCAGGTCGATCCGCAAACCGCCATTCAATGGCAGGCAAGGGGCGAGGCGGTGATCGTCGACGTCCGCGAGCCGCATGAGCACGCAGCCGGCCATATCCCCGGCGCCATCCTGAACCCGCTGTCGCGGTTCGACCCGTCGCGCGTCCCGGCCGACCCCGGCAAGCATCTGCTCTTCCATTGCCAAGGAGGCATGCGCTGTGGTCCCGCGGCAGAACGGATGATGGCCGCCGGCCACACCGGCACCATCAACCGTCTGCGCGGCGGCTTTTCCGCCTGGGTCAATGGCGGCGGCCCGGTGGAACGCTGACGGGGCCCGTCAAAGCCACTGGCCTGCACGTCACGGCGGACGTATGTGTCTGACCGCCACAGGCAGACAAGCACGGACCGCCGAATGAAGCCCTCCCCCTCCCCGGCCCCCTCCCCGATCCTCGTTGAAGAAACCGGACCGCAGAGCTTCGCCCTCATCGTGACGTTCGACGGCCAACGGTTCGAGTGCGGCAGCTACCTCAACCGCGCGGCGGCGATGCAAGCCGGCCGGTTGTTCCTTCAGCGTAAGGAGGGGGAAGCCGCCAACGGCCGGACGAAACGGAAGCCGGGTAAAAAGTGATGCCCGACAGTCCGCCCGATGACGACCGCCCCCGCCTCGCCGCCAATGTGGGCGCGGCCATCGCCGTCATGATCGTCCTTGGCCTCGGATACTGGCTGATGGGTGCCCTGATGCATCAGTCCAAGACAGAGGACTGTCTGCTGGCCCATCGGCGCAGCTGCGGCGCGGTCGAGGTGCGGTGAGGCTCCCGGCAACCAGCCCGCCGCCGTCGCCATGTTTTTGCAGCCATTTCAAGATGGTGCGGGCGGTGGGACTCGAACCCACATACCTTACGGCGAGGGATTTTAAGTCCCTTGCGTCTACCGGTTTCGCCACGCCCGCGCCCCGGACCCTGCCATCGCAAGCCGGTGCTGGCGCACCGGGCCGCCGACGGCAAAGCTCACGTCCACGAACCGGTTCCGCGCTGCCCGCGGAGATTGCATACCGCAATATGCAACGCACCGTTCCGTGGTCATGACTTAGACAATCGCGGGGCCGCGGGTCAAGGGGCCTTCGCAAAACCGCAGGCATTCCCATATCGAAGAACGCGCAACCGGGGAGCCGGCCCGGACCGGGTCGCGGACAGGAAGGAGACGGCGTGGGCGAGACGCAATGGATGTCGCTGGTGGCTCTGCTGATGGTCGCGGTGCTGGTTGTGCCGCCAGCCCTTCGCCGGAACCGCGGGGTGGTGCTGCGCAACGCGGCGCTGTGGCTGGCGCTGATCGTCGCCCTTGTCTGGATTTACGACCGCTTCGGACCGTTCGGCAACTGAGGCCGGCTCTTGCCCAGCGTCATGCCGCAACGTTAGGGGCGGGTGTCCTCGTTCATCGTCATGATGCCGATTCCCATCGACACGCTGCCGAAGGTCAGCATCAGACCGGCATACAGCATCACCGTGGCGGTGATGCCGTATTCGCTGTTGCCGATCAGGGTCGCCAGCTTGGCGACGTCGAACCACAACAGCCCGGTCGCCAGCACCACGGCGCCGACGATGCCGGCGAACAGGTGGCGGAGAAGAAACAGCAGCGCTGCTTTCTCGAAGCTCTTCATGGCGGGGCTCCCGCGGCGGACAAGGCGGAGATGACAGAAAGTTAATGTAGGGCCGGATCGGTGCGCGACAATCGATCCACCGACATATCCCTCATCTGGGCGGCCGCCATACCCGCCATTACCCTTTCGTACCCACTGTGACGGTCGGCGTGCCGCCGAGCCCGCGGATGATGCCCGCCAGCTCGTCGGCCGCGCCCGTCACCTCCGCCTCGTCGGTGCCGCGCAGCACCAGGCTGACGCCGAAGAAGCCGTTGCGGAAGTAAGGATAGCTGCCGATCTCCAATGCCGGATGGCGGTCCTGCAGGGCTGAAAGCTCGGCCGCGATCACCCCCTCTCCCAGTTCGCAGGCCACCGTGCGGGCATGCAGGGCCGGCCCGCCGGCCAGCCGCGGCAGGATGCCGTCCAGCATCGCCCGCATGATGTTGGGCACGCCGGCCATGACGAAGACATTGCCGATCTGGAAGCCCGGCGCCTGGCTGATCGGGTTGTCGATCAGGATGCCGCCGGCCGGGACGTTGGCCATGCGCAGCCGCGCCTCGTTCAGCTGCCCGGCGGCGTAATGGCGCTCCAGCCGCGACACGGCTTCCGGATTGCGTTCCAGCGCCACGCCGAAGGCCTTGGCGACGCAGGCGGCGGTGATGTCGTCATGGGTCGGGCCGATGCCGCCGGTGGTGAAAACATAGGTGTAGCGGGCGCGCAGGGCGTTGACCGCCGCGACGACCTCCTCCTCCACATCCGGGACCACCCGGGCCTCGCGCAGCCGCACGCCGATCTCCGTCAGCTTCTCGGCGATATGGCCCAGGTTGGCGTCCTTGGTGCGGCCCGACAGGATCTCGTTGCCGATCACCAGAACGGCGGCGGTCGGGTTGGTTCCGGTGGGGATTGCGGCGGCTTCGGACGTCATCTGGCGGGGGTCTCCATCGGAACGCTCTTGTCGGGCGGGAAGGCCAAGGGTAGCGTCGCCGCCAAGATGCGCTTTCCCACCCCCCTTCTTCAAGGCCGCCTGATCCGCCGCTACAAGCGGTTCCTCGCCGACGTCCTGCTGGACGGGGTGGAGGTGACGGTTCATGTCCCCAATTCCGGCAGCATGATCGGGCTGGACAGTCCAGGCTCCGCCGTCTGGCTGTCGCGCTCCGACAATCCCAAACGCAAGCTGGCTTACACGCTGGAGCTGGTGGAGGCCGCCGCCCCCTGGGGCGAGGGGCTGGTCGGCGTCAACACCGGCCATCCCAACGCCCTGGTCGCCGCCGCGATATCGGCCGGCACCATCCCGGAACTGGCCGGTTACGACCGGCTGCGGCGCGAGGTGAAATACGGCCGCAACAGCCGCATCGACGTGCTGCTGGAGGACGACCCGGCCAAGCCCGGCGCCAATCACCTTTCTATGAGGCCTCCCGCCTATGTCGAGGTCAAGAACGTTCATCTGCGCCGCCCGGATGGCCCGCATGGCGACGCCGCGGAGTTTCCGGACTGCGTCACCGCCCGCGGCGCCAAGCATCTGGAGGAGATGACGGCGATGGTGGCCCAGGGCTGCCGCGCGGTCATGCTCTACCTTGTCCAGCGCGGCGATTGTTCCCATTTCCGCACGGCGGCCGATCTCGATCCGGCTTATCATGAGGGACTGCGCCGCGCACTGGAATCGGGGGTGGAGGCGCTGTGTTGGTCTTGCGCGATCACGCCCGAATCGATTGAATTGGACCGGCCGCTGCCGATCCGGCTTTAGGGTTGCGGCAGCAGGCTTCGGCATCCGGCTTTTGGTTACCTGGCATAGGGGCTTTCGTCTTGGAACAGGATCACGTCGAATCCAACCGCGTCCGCCTTCATGGTCCGGAGGGATTCGAAGGCATGCGCAAGGCCGGCCGTCTGGCCGCGCTGGCACTGGACTACATCGTCCCCTATGTGCAGCCGGGCGTCACCACCGGCGAGCTCGACCGCCTGCTGGAGCAGTTCATCCGCGACCATGGCGGCATCCCTGCCCCGCTGGGCTATCGCGGCTTTCCGCGTGCCAACTGCATCTCGGTCAACCATGTCGTCTGCCATGGCATTCCCGGCGACAAGCGTCTGGTCGACGGCGACATCCTGAACATCGACGTCACGCCGATCGTCGACGGCTGGTACGGCGACAGCAGCCGCATGTATCTGTGCGGCGATGTCGGCGTGAAGGCGCGCAAGCTGGTCGACGTCACCTATGACGCGCTGATGATCGGCATCGCCGCGGTGAAGCCGGGCGCCACGCTGGGCGACATCGGCCACGCCATCCAGACCTTTGCCGAATCCCACCGCTTCTCGGTGGTGCGCGATTTCTGCGGCCACGGTGTCGGCCGCGTCTTCCACGAGCCGCCGTCGGTCCTGCATTACGGCAAGCCGGGCGAAGGTCTGGTCCTGCGGGAAGGCATGATCTTCACCATCGAGCCGATGATCAACACCGGCCGCCCCGACGTGAAGATCCTCGGCGACGGCTGGACCGCCGTGACCAAGGACAAGTCGCTGTCCGCCCAGTTCGAACATTCCATCGGCGTGACGGCTGACGGGGCGGAGATCTTCACCCTGTCACCGGCCGGCTACACGAAGCCGCCCTACCCGGTGGAGTGAGACGAAGCATTTTGCGGGATTGAGAGATGGGCGCCGTGTCTGGGAATGCGGCGCCCGAGTTTTTCGTGGCGACCGCCAAGCACTCGATCGACCAGCACCGCCACGGAGAGCAGCGCAACAGATCCGAAACGATCAAAGGCCCGGCAATTGCTTGCCGAGCCCTTGAAGAAACTGGTGACGCAACAGGAATTTGAACCCCGGACCTACTGATTACGAAAACGTTGACTTTGTTAGCGGTGCTTGGTTTTTCCCACTTTCACCACAATTTTTGCTCTTAGCAATATCAATGCTTTATCGGGGTGGTGGGAAAGAATGGTCGCGCTCAAGCCACTGGCAACTCTTCACTGCACCGCCTAGCCTATCAACGATTTCTCGCTCCAGAAGCACTTGGGTCGTGCTACGGGCGACGATTGATCTCTCCGAGGCCCCTTCTGCTGCCCGACCTAGACGCACGGACACCTGTTGGATTAACCCTTCCGCCTGAGAGCATTTCGTTTATTTCGACTGTTGCGTTTGTTGCGGATACGGCCTATATGATGTGTATCGGCCTGATGATCAGAATGACTCGAAAACTCTTACCTCCCACCTCTCAAAACCTAACTACCCACCTCTCAAAACCAAAACAAAACGACCCTCACCCACCACGCATAGAAGAATGAAAGCAATGACCATGAACACGCTGCTGACCAAAGCGGACACAGTGGTTCCTACGGAAATGGAGGCGCAGCAAGCACAGGAATCTAGCAGAATTCTTGCGACAAAGGTGCAGGAAGGTGAACTACGTGTTCATCTTGACGATGGGCAAATGCTTACACTACCTCGCGCCGCCGCTCGGCTTCTTTCACATCTTTTAACTGAAATGGCGGCAGGTAATGCTGTAACTCTCATTCCTGTGCATGCTGAAATGACAACTCAAGAAGCGGCAGATTATCTGAATGTGTCTCGCCCCTTTTTGATTGGTCTTTTGAAGGGGGACCAAATTCCATATCGCAAGATAGGAACTCATAGGCGAGTTAAGTTTGAAGACGTTAAAGCCTACAAAGATCGTATCAACCTTGAGCGTGAAAAGGCTCTGGATGCCCTGGCTGCTGAAGCGCAGGATCTAAACATGGGATACTAAAATGGCGAACTTTGCGGCCTTGTACGACGCTTGTGTTCTTTATCCCGCTCCACTGCGGGACATTCTGATGCGTCTTGCTATGACTGATCGCTTCCGGGCAAAGTGGACGAACGAGATCCATGAAGAGTGGATCTCCAATCTTCTGCAAAGCCGGCAGGATCTGACCCGTGCTCAGCTTGAGCGGACACGGGATTTGATGAACACTCATGTACGGGACAGCGTGGTTGAGGGATATCAACATTTGATCCCTTGTCTACAACTGCCCGATGCTAACGACCGTCATGTCTTGGCCGCAGCCATCCATGCAAGAGCTGATGTAATCGTAACGTCCAACCTGAAAGATTTCCCTAACAAGGTGCTTGAACCATTGGGGATAGAGGCGCAACATCCTGATGAGTTCATTGCTCACCTAATCGACCTTGATACGGCCTCAGTGGTTATCGCGGCCCAGAAATGCCGTGCATCTTTGAAGAATCCTGCCTATTCCGCTGAGGAATACTTGGACACGCTGGAGAGGCAATCTCTGCCAAACACGGTTGCTGCTCTTCGGGAGTTCTCCAGCGTGATTTGATTGGAAGAACAGATTGGCCGTGCACAAAGGTGCCGATGCAGATAGGAAACGAACAACATTCGCTTCGGTCCTTTTCATATGATGCAGCGCGACTGCGTCCACCACAGGTTACGGAAACACAGAGGACACACTAAAAAGCTGCACCAGCCCCATTTCACCTCATTTCACCACAGACCCAGACGGATGGCCAAAGTGTTCACATGTGAACACTTTGGCCATCCGTTTCAACGAGCAGGTACCCACGCACACAGCCGGGCGCCGGTCAGATTGTGCGCCAGCAACTGCTCGGCAGTGCCGTCGGTGAACACGTCGGCCCGGCTGGTGTAGATCGGGCGGAAAGCGGCACAGCCGCCGTCAGTCCCGGCTCCATTGGTCGCGCAGCCGCTCAGCAGCGCCAGCAGGATGCTGGCGCAGATCATCCTCAATCCCATGGCGCACCTCTGCGGCCCGAAGGGCCTGCGTGGTCGACTCGAGAGCGGCGTCCTGCCGCCCGGCTTGGCGCTGAAGCGCGCCGAAGGTGACGATCCCCGCCAGCACCAGGCTGGCGAGGATCAGGCCGGCAGCCGCTCGGCCCCAGCCCGTGGTGAGGATGGCCAGCATCAGGCCGCCTTGCGCTGGTCGTCCCAGCGCCGGTAGAGCATCACCACCACCGCCGCCCCCAGCAAGCCGGCCACCGCCCAGCCCAGCGCCCCCGACGGCAGCGCCTCCAGCAGTTCCTTGATGGCGGTGGAGACGTCGCGCGCCTGGTCCAGCAGGACGGCAACGCCGGCGAGGCCGAGCGCACCGCCACCGCTGACGGCGCTCACCGACTTGGCCATCGGCTTCATGGCCTGGGCCAGCTCGGCAACCCGGCTGACCGGGTGGACCTCGTCCGACAGGAACAGCGCCGCCTCGGCCGCCCGCCGCTTGACCAGGCCGGGCATCACCTTGCCGGCGCCACGGGTCCATTTGGCGAACTCGGCCGCGGCGCCGGCGGCGTCACCACCGTTCAGCTTGCGCAGCAGGGTCGAGGGCTGGCCGCTCTTCAAGGTGACGAACCCGTCCTTGCCGGCGTCCTTGCCCTTGGCTTTCCGGCCGGCGCCAACGTTCATGACGAACGCCGTCAGCGCGCCGCGCTGGGTGTCGGCCAGCTCGACGGTGACAGCGCGGTCGACCACCGCCGCGGCGGTGTCGAGGTCGGCCTGCAGCAGCTGCTCGGCCTGCGCCTGGGTGATGCGCAGGCCCGGCCGGACGTCCGGGCCGGTGTGGCCGTAGCCGATCGTCCAGGGTGCCCCGCCGGTGGCGGGATCCGGGTAGGCGGTGAGGCGCAGGCCTTCGGCCTCCTTCACCAGCTCGACGGCGGCTTGCGGAATGGAACGCATGGGATCCTCCAGGCATGAAAAAGGCCGCTCGCGGCGGCCGGGGATGGTCAGGGATTGGAGTGTTGTCGCGGCCGATCAGTCGGGCCAGCCGGCCAGCTCGTCCACTGCGGCCGGATCGGCGGCGGCCAAGGCCGCGTCCTTCAGGTCCCGCGCATGCTGGACCGTGGCGGAATAGGCGAGCGCCACCGCGGCGGCCAGGGCGATCCCGTCGGCCGGGGTCGGCAGCGGCAGGCGGGTGTTGTCGATGGCGATCCAGCCTTGGGCATAGCTCTCCGGCCAGGCAGGCAGCGCGCCCGACAGCACCAGCCCCGCCGTTGTCGCCATGCCACCCAGATCGGTTCGGCTGGCATCGGAGGTCGAAAAGCGCTTGCCTCCATGCAGGGCGCCCAGCCCGAGCCGACGGTCGCGCGCCGCGTCGATGTCCCGAACCTTGGCGACGCGGGCGGCGGCCAGTTGGCCGGCGATCTCCTCCGGCGTCAGCGGCACCAGAGTGTAGGTGACGGTCGCGGCCTCGTCGTCGATGGGCCACGCCTCGACGGGGGTGCGGACCGCCCGCAGTCCCGGCTCGGACGGTGGACCCGGATCGACCACCGGCCTCACGGTCAGGGTCGGGCACATGGCCGCCCAGTCCTCCGGCGTCCACAACGTCCAGGCCTCCGGCGGGTGGGTGATGAGTTGCACCTCCTCCACCTCCGCGAACTCGGCCGGCGCGTCGGGATCGTCGCTCTGAACCGGGCGCCGCACGGTGACCGCGAGAGGGCAGGAGAAGCTTGCCGGGGACTGGACCAGGACGCGCGTTCCATCCGGATGGATGAGGACTGCGGGAAGCTGCATGGGTTTGCCCCTCAAAGGCCATTGGTTGCGGTGTTGTAGAAGAACTGCAGCGGACCGGCCCCACGCGCCTGCAGGGCCAGGGACCGCGTCTCGGTCGCCGACCAGCGCAGCCGGACGGGGGTGAGGCCGGCCGGCAGCTTGACGGTCTGCGCCGCATCGCTGACCAGCGTGGCGTTTGCCTTGGTCGGAGACGCAGCGTTGCCGCCGATCCAGCACCAGGCGCGATCCTGGGCGGTGAGGCTCAGGCTGTAGCTGCCGGCCCGCGGCACATGGATCGCCCCGCGGACATCGAGCGAGACATTTGCCCCGCCTTGGTCGGACGGGTCCGGCCACGCCCGGGCGCCGATGTCGGTTGCCGCGCCGTCGAACACGGCCTCGTCGGTCAGCCAGCTGCCGGCATAGCGCCGGACGTAGACCCCGGCCGCCATGGCCGCGGGCACCTGCGGAACGAACAGATAGCCGGCGCCGTCGCTGGTCTGCGCCACACCGGGGCCGGACCATGACAGGGTGACCCTGCCGCCACCGACGATGCCGCCGGGCGGTTTGCCGCCGAAGACGAAGAACGGGTAATAGCTGCCGGCCAGCAGGCTCAGCGTCCTGCTGACGGTTCGGGTGCCATCGCCGCGGGCGTCGATGATCGTGTGTCCGTCATCGGCGCCCGGAAAATCGAAGACTGCCGGGTGCGGGGCGGTGCCGACCCAGGCGAAGGCGCCGCCGTCGGTGGAGAGGGAGAAGGTCCAGTCCCCCGATGTCGGCGGGCGGAAATAGGTCATGTAGACGAAGGTCTGGCCGTACCCCATGTCCTCGGAAATCGACGGGAGAACGGCGCCGGCCCGGGTCTGATAGTTTTCCTGGGTGAAGAAATCGACCGAGCTGCCGAAATATGTGGAGTAGGCGGATCGGGCCACGCCGGCACTCCAGAGCGCGGTCTGTCCGCCCCCGGCGAACATCATGCCGCCAAAGCCCAGCATCACGCGCCTCCGACGATGCTGTAATGGACGCAGCCGGCCACTTTGATGCTGTAGCAGATGATCGACCATTTCCCGGCCGCCGGGCTGACCACGCCGGAGCCCATCTTGATCCAGGCGTTGCCGTGACTGACGGTGCGACCGCCGGTCCCATCCTGATGCACATAGATTTCTCCCGACTGGCCCAGCGGAAAGGCCGCCGGGTTGGGCAGGGTCAGCGGGCCGGTCAGATCGCCGATGACGAAATCCTGGGCGGCGGTGAAGTCCAGGACGATGGTGGAGGCGAAGGGGACGGCCGCCTGTTTGCCCGTCGCCGGTGCCCCGAATGCCACGCGTGCCGATGTCGCACCAACCCGGCTAACTGTCAGCCATGCATACGATGCGGTGTAGGCGTCATTGACCAGACGACAAGTCAGGGCACCGTTGATCGGCAGCCAATCCCAATATTTGGCATCCGTCCCGGCGTCAGTTTCCTTCAGGCAAATGGTCGGATCGGTGCCTGCCACATCGATGCGATACGATGAAGTCAAGGACCCTACGGAGAGGGTGCCGGTGACGGCAACATTTCCGCCCGCCGACCCACGAAGCGCCTCGGTCCCACCCGCGACAAGGCTGATGGTGTCCGCCCCGCCGACCTGGGCGATACCGGTGTTGCTGTCACCCGCCACCGCCAGTCCCGGGGCGGCAGCGGTCCCGGGTGGAACCCCCACCGCCCCGGCATAAGCCCCACCGGTTTTCGGCACATAGTTGGCCGGGTTCCAGGTCTGCGCCGCCGCCGCGGAGGCCGCGGCCTCTGCCGCCTTGTCGATGGCGACCTGCGCTTTCTGCGTCGCCGTGCTGGCCGATCCGGCGGCCTCCCCGGCCTTGGTCGTGGCAATGCCGGCCTGTTGCCCGGCAACCGTGGCGGAAGCGGCCGCGTCCCCGGCCCTGGCCGTCGCGATCCCGGCCTGTTGCGTCGCCGTCGTCGCAGACGCCGCGGCATTGCCTTCGCTGGTGGCCGCCGCCAGCTTCGACGCATTGGCCGCCGTGGCGCTGCCGGATGCGGCCGACGCACTGCCGGCGGCAGCGGTGGCGGACCCGGCGGCGTTGCCCTCGCTGGTGGCCGCCGCCAGCTTGGAGGCATTGGCAGCCGTGGCGCTGCCGGCCGCGGCGGTTGCCGATGCGGCGGCATTGCCCTCGCTGGCGGAGGCCGCCGTCATGGCGGTGCCCACCCCGTTGGCCACCGTGCCGATGTCCTGGATGCAGGGATCCCAGTTGTCGGCCATGCCGCCGACCCCGGTGAGGCCGCCCGGGTTCTGCGCCGTCTTCTCATCGCCGTTGTAGTAGCTCAGCAGCCGCTGGGCTGCCGCCAGCATGGTGGCCAGCGTCGTCATGTCGTCACCTCACCAAGGGAAATCGTGGCGGCGCTGTGCAGGTCGTTCAGGTACTTCTGGCCGAAGTCCTCGATGACCTGGAAAAGCCCGCCGTAGCGGTAGCAGTCGAAGGCGCTGTCGGTGTCGGGCAGCCACACCGCCGGCCGGTCGGCGTCGAGGAAGGCGATCAGGTCGAACAGGCGGTCGCGGTCGCCCGCCTCGTTGACGGTGCGGTCCAGCGTGGCGGTGCGCCGGCCGCGTCCGGGCTCCACCGCCACCCCGCCGCCGGCCAGCTCGGTCACCGTGCCGCCGCGGCGGTAGCCCTCGGCCGACGCGCCGACATGGCGGTCGATTGCCAAGCTGTCGCCGGCCCAGCCGAAGCCGATGCGATAGGCCTGCTCGGTGGTGCTGTAGCGGCTGCCGGTCACCCGGTAGGCCGGGCCGTGGATCGTCCAGCGCAGCACCTGCGCGCTGCACAGCGGCATCGTCACATGGATGTTCGTCGGGTAGCGCAGGAACTCCCGGGCGCCCAGCTGGCCCAGCACGGTGTTCTCACCGCCGTAGCGCAGCGTCTTCGGATCGTAGAGCCCCGGCAGCACCAGGCGGTCGATGCCGCCGGCGGCCTGCGTGCTGAAGGCCAGCGAGGTCCGCGCACTGGTCTTGAAGGCCTCCAGCCGGATACGCCCGGTCTTCCACAGGTTGGTCCGGTAGAGCCCGGCATAGGTCAGGTCGATGGGGCGCGGCCATTCCCATTCCAGCACCACCGGCTCGTTCCGGCTGCCGATCCGGGTGGACACCGCGGCGTCCACCAGCGGCAGCGTCTTCAGCGCGTCGAGCGGGGCCGTGGGGCTCCAGTCGCCTGCCATCCCGGTGATGGCGCAGTCCTGTTCCGACAGCTCGTTGATGTGGGCCAGCAATCCGGTCGCCATGGCTCACCGCGCCACATAGAGGGTGGCGCCGCCGCTGCGGTCGGCAACGGTCCGGCCATAGACCACCGCCGCCGCCCCGTCGGCGAAGCCGGCGATGTCGTCCTCCACCGTCACGGTGTCGCCGATCCAGACGCCGGGCGCCCCGTCCAGCACCGGCAGCTCGTAGAGGGTCGGCGGCGCCGACAGCTCGGCCACCCAGGCCGGCAGCTCGGCCGCCGCGTCGGCGCCGAAGGTCAGGGCGGTCTCGACGGTCACCACCTTGGCCGCGCTGCCCCAGGCTGCGGCGATCCGGTCGTCTACCACGGACGGGACCTCGACCCATTCCTGGGTCCAGCGGGTGGCGTCGGCTGCGGTGGCGTCGGTGGCGGCGCTGCTGGGCGGGCTGGGGTTGTGGGCGCAGCGCAGCACCACCTGCTTGGCCGGCGGGTTGTGCTGGCCCTCGACATACTGCAGGCCCGTGGTGGTGCCGGCGGCGCTGCTGTAGGCGCGCACCGATGCCGCCGCGCTGGGACGGGGAACGCGGGTCACCACCAGCTGGCCGGCGGTGCCGACATACCAGCCGCCGCGCGGCACGCTGCCGACGAACTTGGCGTAAGCCGCGGCGTGGGTGGTGCCGTCGCCGGCGGCGAGGAAGAGACCCACCGTGCGCGGCACCGCGTCGATGCCGGCGCTGTCCACCGTGCCGGCCAGCCCGGCACCGGTGGCCAGGGCGGCGATCAGCTCGCCGATATACCGGCGGTAAGTGCCGGCGAACTTGCGGCCCAGCACCTCGAGGCGGAAGTCGGCATATTTCACCGTGGTGGTGACGATCCCGCTGGCGAGGTCGACCGTGAAGTGCGCGTTGTCGCTCGGCACACTGGCTGACTGCCTGGTCACCGCGACACCGGAAGACCAGCCCCGCGGCACGTCCTGCACCGGCTTGCCGCCGCCGACGGACCAGCGGTGGAAACCGTCGACGATGCCGAGATAGGTCGGCCGCGCCATCGGGCAGTGCCCGAGCGGCACCTCCTTCAACGTGTCCTTCAGCTCGGCCGGCCCCTCGTAGCCGCCGGTGCCCTTGTAGCGCTCGGTCTGGATCGGCGTGTCGTAGTCGAGGCGGGAGTCGTAGATCGGCAGGGCGATCTCGGTGCGCTTGGGCTTGGGCTGACCGACCCGGGCGGTCCAGACGGTCACCGCCTCGGCCAGCGGTGCCCCGTCCTCGATCTCGCGCTCGCTCACCGCCTGGATGACATAGTCGCCGGTCAGCAGCAGGTCGAGCGGCCGGTCGTCGAGGGCGACGCGCAGCCAGGCGCCGGTGTCGATGTCCTGCAGGGTGGCGAAGCGCTGCGCCGGGTTGCGGCTGGTCTCGTTGCGCAGCACCAGGTCGCCGATCCGCAGCTCGGCCTGCCCGTCGGCGGCGCCCAGGCTGCCGATGGACACCGACGCGTCGGCGCCGGCAGTCACCAGCGGCAGCCAGGTGACGTTCGGCGGATCGTCGGCCGGGCCGGACTGGTAGCCGGGGAAGGTGGCCAGCGGCAGCCGGTGGCGGTGGCCGCTGGGGCGGTGGAACAGGGTGAGGTCGACGAGACGCACCTTCATCAGGCGGCCCTCCGGGTGTTGGCGAGTTTGCGGGGCAGGTCGCCGGTGGCCGCCTCGACGCGGGCCAACAGGGCGGCGGCATCGGCGCCGATGCGGGCGCGCTGGGTGAGGGCGTCGCGGCCGATGGCGCGGATATCGTCGCGCAGGCCCTCCACGGCCTCCAGCAGCTCGGCCACGCCGGCGCCGCCGGCATCGAGGTCGGGGCGGCGGAAGGAGACCGTCGGCGCCGGCGGAGACAGACCGCTCACCGCCGCGTCGAAGGCCGACGCGATCCGCAGGCTGTCGGCGCTGGAGGCCACCGCCGCCCCGCCCCCCTGCCACAGCAGCTCAGGCCCGCGCTCGCCCACCCAGACGGCGCCGGGCGGCGTGGACAGGGTGCCGGCGGCGAAGCCGGGGATGTGCCGCGTCCCCGCCAGCACCTCGTCGATGCCGGCCCGCATGAACCACTCGGCAAGGTCGAAAGCCGGATTGGCCGCTCTTGCCGCCTGGATGTCCGGGAATTGCCCGAAGTTGGCCTCGATGTCGGCGGCGCTGAAGGCCAGCAGGCGCCGCCGCTTGTCCGCCAGCGTCGAGACCGCCGACTCGAAGCTGCCCGCCTTGCCGGCACTCGTGGCAAGCCAGATGTTCAGCGAGTCGTCGATGGCCCCTTGCCAGCCGATTTGCCGGGTGACGGCCAGCTGCTGCCCGGCCGACAGGCTGTCCCAATCGGCCTGAATGGCGGCGGGAGCGGCGTAGCGGGACGCATCGACCGTGGTCGGCTGGGTCGTTCCCGGCGTCGTGCCGGGCGTCGTGCCGGTCAGCTTCTGGAGCGGGGACAGCGCCGCCTGCCAGACGGCATAGCTCTGGTCCATGACGTCGCGCAGGCCGGACAGGCTGCCCAGCTGGCGCTGCCCGAACCCGGCGGCCTCGGCCCGGGCCTTCTGCAGCTCCTTCAGCTGGTCCTGCGCCACCTGCAGATCCTGGGTGGCGGTGTCGAGGCTCAGCCCGCCGGTGTCGCCCAGCTCGGCAAAGACCCGGTCCACCTTGTCGAACAGCGTCGATGCGGTGCCGCCGCTGGCCGCCTTCTCCAGCGCCACCAGGGTGGGACCGACCTGCAGCAGGGTCTGCCGGGCGGTGTCCTTGTCGGCATCGGTGGAGCTGCTGTCCTTCAGCACCGCATAGGCGGCGTCGAAGCGGTCGGTTGCCTCCTGGATCTTCTGGCGCGGCGCCAGCGGCGAGTCGTCGCCCTCGCGCAGGGCGGCGCGGGCATCCTTGAACTGCTGGGCGGCCTGCAACAGGGCGATGGCGCCGGACTGGATGGAGTCGACCACCTCCTGCCGGGCGGCGATCTCGCGGTCGTAGGCGTCCAGCAGGTCCTGCTGTGCCAGGGTGAAGGCTTGGGCACCCCGTTCCGCCATTTGCACCAGGCGCAGCCGGGTGGTGTCGTAGCCGGCCGCGGTGGCGTCTGCCAGGGCGGCGGCGTGCTGGGCGTCCAGCGCGATCAGCCCGGCGCCGCGGCTGTTGCCGAGCGCCGCAGCCATCCGGCCGGTGATGTCGGCCTGGTAGGAGGCGAGTGCCTTGGCCTTTTCGGCCGCCGTCTGGGCGGCATCGGCGCTGTCCTGCCACGCCTGGGTCAGATACCCCACCATGGTGGTGTACTGGTCACCGCTGATGGTGCCGTCGTAGAGCGCCCCATTCAGCCGGCCCAGCGCCGCCCGCTCGGCCTCGATGGTCAGCGTGCCGCTGGATGCCGCCCGCTCCACCCCGTCGATGACACCGGCCAGTCCGGCAATCGCCGCATTCGTGCGGTCGAGACCCAACCCCTGCAGCCGGTCCAGCGCGCTGGACTTGGCGCTGGGGTCGATCAGGGCCTCGATGGCGACGGCCCCCTGTCTCTGCACATAGGCCACCGCGTCGGCGTAGCTGTCCTGCAGGCGTCGGGTGTAGCGCGCCGCCAGTTCGGCCACCTCGCCGGTGGTGTAGCCCAGCGACAGCAGGGCCGGGCGGAACTGTTCGAACTCGATCTCGGCCTGCTTCGTGGCCGCGGCCATGCCCACCAGCGGCTCGGTGGCCGGGCCGAGACCCATCATCGCCTCGATGCCCTTGCGGGCGGCGGCGGTCAGCTCGGTCTCGGTCGCCAGCCCCAGCTCGCTGGCCTTGCTGCGCCAATCGGTGATGTTGGTTTTCACCGACTCGCCGATGGCCTTCGAGTTGTCGGTGAAGGTCTTCAGCAGGTTGTTCGTCGGATCCAGGCTCGCGTTCATCCCGTCGAGCTGCTGGCGGAAACCGGCGGCGAAGCCCAGGTCGGTGGCCAGATCCTCGGCCTTGGTCGCCTTGGACGTGGTCAGCGCCGTCTTGACGTCGTCGTTGGCGCCGGTCAGCTGGCCGGTGCCGATCAGACCCTTCAGGCTCTCGCGCATGTAGAAGGCGATGGCCTCGTTCTGGTCGGTGAACGCGGTCTTCTGCCCGGCCTTGTCGCCCACGGTCGGGGTGACGTACCATTTGCCGTCCTTGGCGAACTGCTGGATGAGCGCCGTGTTGACGCCGTCGCCACCGGTCAGCTTGCCGCCGATGCCCGACACGATGGCGTTCATCGATGCCGCGACCGCGTCGGTGACCTGCTGCATCTGGCCGGCGTCGGCGCCGTTGTCCGCCAGGGCGGTGTCGGTGCGGAACCCGCCCTTGCCGTTCAGGACGATGTTGCCCGAGCTGTTGGGGCCGACGGTCGCCTTCTGCGTGCCGATCATGCCCATGATGCCGCCGACCACGGCACCGATGGCCAGCCCGATCGGCCCGCCGATGGCACCCAAGCCCATGGCGGAGGCCAAGTAAGACGCACCGGCGCCCAGCGCCGCACCGGACAAGCCACCCACCGCCTTGGAATTGGCGGCGGTGCCCAGATATCCGCCGATGGTGCCGCCGATCGCGCCGGCGCCGGCGGCGCCCAGATAACCCGACAGACCGCCGCTGATGCCGCCCGTCTGGGTGGCGCTGGAGGTGGCCGCCTTGGTGGCGACGTTGCCGACACCGCCCGGAACGGAAGCCACGCCGATGCCCTGCGCCGACGATGCCAGTCCGCCGGCGGTCGAGGCCACCTGCGTCGTGGTCGAGGTCAGCTGCGTGCCGATGCCGAGCGTGCTGTAGCCCCAGCTGTCGAGCGCGGCGGACATGCCGCCAGGAACCATCTTGTCGAGCGCCCAGCCGGCACCCTTGCTCAAGGCCGTGCTGGTCAGGCTGCCGCCGATGCCGCCGCCCTGCCCCGCCTGTCCCGTTTGCCCGCCGCTGCCGCCGAAGAAATCGAAGACGGTGGGCAGGTTGCTGCCCATCACCCAGTTCTTGATCGGGTTGATGAGCGCCATCTTCAGCGCGAGCTGCTGCAGCTCGACGCTGACGGTGCCGATGGCGTCCGCCCACGACATGGTCGACTTGCCGGCGGCGGACAGCTTCTGCAGGATGGCGTCGAAGCTGCGGTCGCCGAACTGCTCCAGCTCCTGATAGGCGCTGTTCGCCCGCTCCAGCGCGAGGTTCTGCCGGGCGAGCGCTTCGGCGTTGGCCAGATAGGCCTGCCCTTCCCGGCTGGCGGCGTCGATGTTGCGGTCGCGCAGGTCGATCAGGGCCTGGGTGCGCGCCAGCTCCACCGCCCGCTGTTCCGCCGACGCGCCGATCAGCTGCAGCTGCTGGCGACCCAGCTCCAGCTGGTCGCGCTGCTGCTGAAGCATCGGCCCGGCCGCCGCGGCCGACTCCAGCTGCTGCGCCTCGGTCAGCAGCTCGACGTAATGCGCCTTGGCCTCATTGTATTTCTGGGTCCCCTCTTCTCCTTCCTTCAGCGCCAGCGTGTGGGCCTGCTCGGCCAGCTCGGTCGCCTTGACCGCCTTCGGCCCCTGCTCGTAGGCGTCCATCAGCGCCCGGGCCGAGCGGATGCGGTCCTGGATCGGCTGGTCGGCGTCCTGGCGCAGCTGCTGAACGGTCAGCGCCTCGATGCGGGCCTCGGCCGCCGCGGCGGCATCGCCATAGCCCTTCAGCCCGGCCGCCGCCACCCGGTTGGCCGCAGCAGCGGCGCGCTGGGCGGCCTCGCCCTTGCCGGCGGCAGCGGTCAGCCGCTGCTGGGCGGCGACATCCATGGTGAGCTGGGTGACCTGGGCGCCGACCTCGCCGGCCAGCTCGGCCCGCGCCTTGCGCAGCAGCTGGGTGCGGGTGCTGCCCTCCTGCGCCGGGTCGAGGCCCTCGCGCAGCCGCTTGGCCACCTCCACCTCGACCTCGGCCGCCTTGATCGTCGCCGGGTTGCCCGACGCCCGCGCCCGGGCCAGCTTTTCGGTGGCGTCGGCCTCCAGCGTCAGCAGCCGCACCGCTTCCGCCGACTCCGCCGGAACGATCCGGGTCTTCAGCCGGCCGCGCACGACGTCGCGCTGGGCGTCCCAGCTCTGATAGGCGCTGTCGTCGGAGGAGCGGCCGCGGTCCTGCAGGCCGGTGACGACGGGGGTTTTCTGCTCGGGCGGTGGCCCGACCATGTCCCCGACGCGGCGCTCCAGCCCTTCCGGCAGCGACAGGGTCCAGCTCTTAGCCCCCAGCTCGGCCAGCTTGGTGGCCACGCCCCCCACGGCCGAGCCCAGCCCGACGAAGCGCGAGGCGGCGGTGTCGGCGGTCTGGCCGGCGGCGAGCACCGCCTTGGCCGCTTCGTCCGCCGGGTTGTTCAGCAGCGCCAGCCGGGCGGCCAGTTCCTTGGATGTCTTCGCCGCGGCTTCCGCCTTGGTCGCCGGATCGGCCAGACGCTGCGCCAGCTCCAGCAGCGGCTTGCCGGCGGCGCCGGCGTTGCGGCCGACCTCGTCCAGCACCCGCACCAGGGTGGCGATGGCTTCCGGATCGTCGGCCGCGGCCGAACGGAAAGCCTGGAAGGCAACGCGCAGCCGGTCCACCTGCTCGGCCGCCAGCCCCATCTGTTCATAGGCGCGGGCGGAGCCGGCGGTGTCGGTGGAGACGTTCCAGTCGCCCGACACCGGCCGCGCCACCGAATCCGGGCGGTAGACCGCTGCCGAGGCGGCGCTGCGCTGGGCGGCGATCGCCTTGGCCTGTTCGGCCAGGGCCTCGTCCAGCTTGATCCGGGTCACCGCCCGCATGCTGTCGGACAGGCGCCCGTACTGGGTGGCCAGCTGCTCGACATCCGCGGCCGAGTCCTTCACCGCGTCCTGGGCGGCGCGCTGCGCGTGTTCGAAGCTGTCGGCCGCGTCTTCGGCCGCCGTGGTGCGGGTGGCGAAGACCGCCACCGCGGCGGCGCCGGCCAGCAATGCCGCCCCCCACGGCCCGCCGACCAGCCCGAGCATGCCGGCACCGGCGGCCTTCACCCCGTTCCAGGCCGCGGTCAGCAGCGAGGCGCGCTGCGCCAGGGCGAGGCTCGCGGCGTTGGCGCTCACCGCCATCGTGGTGAGGTGGGCGTCGGCCATCACCACCGCTTCGCCGGCCGCCGCGGTGGCGAGCTGGGCGGCGCGCAGCCGGGCGAGCGAGGCCACCTTTTCCGCGTCGGCGGCAATCGAGGCCTCGCGCGCCATCACCACGGCGGCCTCGGCATTGCGCTCCGTGGCGAGCGCCTTGGCCAGGACGTAAACGTTGGTGGTGAGGGCTGTCTTGGCCCGGGCCGACGTCAGCGCCGACTCTGCCGATGCCAGCGTGGTTGCCGCTCCGCTCGCGGCGGCGGCTTTGGCCGCAAACTCCGCCTCGGCCGCCTGCACGGTCGCCGCGGTGGCGGCCCGCGCCGTCTGCGCCCGGATCAGGTTCTGCGCCGCCGCCAGCTTCTCGGCATTGGCAGCCTCGGCCGTGGCCACCGCCTTGGCGTAGAGGGCAACGCGCTGGTCGTCGATCGCCTGGGTCACCGCGGCAATGCCGGTCGGCATCATCCGCGCCGCGGCGATGGCCCCCAGCGCCAGGGCGGCACCGCCGGCGGCCTTGGTCACCGCATCGAGATTATCGGCCAGCACCAGGATGCCCGACGAAATGCCGGCGGTCAGCCCGACCGCCTGGTTCATCTGGCCGATCTGGCGCTGGGCGGTGTTGGCCAGCACCGTCAGACTGTCGGACACCGTGGTGGCGATGTGGCCGAACTCGGTATCGATGGCGGTGCCCTGCTTCAGCAGCGCGGTCACCACCCTGTCGGCGGTCAGCGCCCCCTGCTCGGCCAGCGACTTCAGGGCGCCCCGCGGCACGCCCAGCCCGTCGGCAAGCGCCTTGGCCAGCCGCGGCGAGGCCTCCATGACGCTGTTGAACTCGTCGCCGCGCAGCACGCCGCTGGCCATCGCCTGCGACAGCTGCACCAGCGCGCCGGCGGCGGTGCCGGCCTCGGTGCCCGAGATCTTGAAGGTCTTGGAAATGGTCTCGGTCAGCCGGATCACCTCGCCCTGGGACTTGCCCATGGTCAGCGCGGCGTCGGCCAGCGAGGTGTAGAGCCCGACCGCGGGCTCCATGGCCGAGCGGGCGCGTTGGGCGGCCTGGAACAGCTGCTCCTGGACGGCCACCGCCTTTTCGCCGGCGCCGGCATAGAGCGCGATCTTCGAGGCGGACAGACTCCAGGCGTCGGCCGCCTTGATCGCCTCGCCGGCCCCCTGCGCCAGCCCGATGCCGGCGACCACGCCGGCGACGCGGCCGGCGGCGCTGCCCAGGGCGTCGAAGCTGGAGGAGGCCCGGCGCACGGAGCCGTCGACGCGGCCGGCGAACTGGTCGACGCGGGCTTCCGCCTGCGACAGCACCCGCCGCAGGCCGGAGTCATCCGCACCGACCGGCACCATCATGCCGGGGAAATCAGCCATGCCGGTCTCCGGAAACGAAAAGGGCGCCGGTCACCCGGCGCCCCTGCCCTGTTGTGAGCGCTTGAGGCCGAACACGGCCCGCGCCCGCTCCTTCAGCTCCGCCGTGTCCTTGGGCTTGCGCTTTTGGCGCTTGGCCCCGGGGGTGGTGGCGGCGAGAAAATCGACCTTCCCGTCCAGGGCCAGCTGGATGTCGGGGAACGGGGCGTCCAGCGCCTCGCTGCGCGACCATCCCAGCCAGCCGGTGGCGTATGCGAACATCCGGTCCACATACTCCGGGAAGGTCAGCCGGCTTCCCCCGATGCGGCGGCCTCGCTGCCGGCGTCGGGTTTCGCGGGCTTGGCGGTGTCCGTCCTGGGCGCCTTGCCACCGCCGGCGAGGAAATTCAGGAACAGCAGCACCTGCGGCGCGACGACGACGACACCCTCGGCGAAGATCGCCTCGGCGGTGGCCTCGGCCTGCTTGCCGACGCGGCCGGCGGCGGCGTTGACGACGTTCACCAGCGTGTCGAAATCGAAGGCGTTGGTGTTGGTAAAGGCCTGCTGCAGGCCGCCATAGAGGCGGCAGATGGTGCGGCTGGCGCGGACATTGGCGAACAGCTCGACGTCTTCGCCGTCGAGGCTGATAGTCATCACGCCGTGCGCGAAGCGCGGCGCCGTGCTGGGGACGGTCATGGCAGGATCTCGCTTTGGACGGGGAGACGGGCCGGCAGCCAGGAAAGACTGCCGGCATCGGTGCTTACGGCGCGTCGGCCGCCACCTCGATCGGCTCGGCGTCGATTTCCAGCCCGACGCTGGCCTCGATCACCTTGTCGTTGCCACCGATTTCGGTGGTGTAGCCCATGACGTAGGCGTTCAGATAAATCGTGGTCGGCGTGCCGCCGTCGGGGGCGTCGTCGAACTCGATCTTGTGGTTGTGGGCCGTCTTGCGGTTCTTCGCCGCCGCCTTCACCGCCGCCTGCCCGGTGCCGGTCGGAATGCGGGCCAGCTTCACGGTGGCCGAGCCGTAGTCGACGGTGCCCTTCTTCTTGTGGACGGCGCCGTCGCCCAGCGTCTTGTACGTGACCTTCTCGTACTGCTCACCGAAAGCGCCGAAATCCTCGACCTCCTCGACCTCGACCCAGGTCAGGGCCTTGTATTCGGCTTCGGTGGTGCATTTCTTGGTGGCGTTGGCCCCGGTGGCGATGAAATAGCGCGTGCCGGCGCTCTGAACAGCGTTGCCGCTCATGGGAATGCCCCTCCTTCGGGCAAAAAATAAGCCGCCCGAAGTCCGGGCGGCGGGGATGCTCCGGAGGTTCCGGAGGGCTCAGGCGTCAGACTCAGGGGTTGGGCTGGCCGAACGTGGTCTGGTAGCTCACGACGAACTGCAGGCGGGTCACCCCGGCCTTCAGCTCGCCGCTGGTCAGGCGGTCGGTGACGGTGCGCACCAGCTCGATGCGGTCCAGCGCGCCGCCGAACCGGCCGCCGCCGGCGATGGCCTGCTCGATGCGCAGCGCCATGGCGTCCAGCTGGTCGTCCAGGTCGGCACCGGCGCGGACGTAACCGTCGACATAGAGGTCCATGCGCCGCAATTGGCGCCGGCTGCCCGTGGTGATTTCCTGCGTTGCCTCATCGGGCGTGAACAGGCCGATGCAGGGCAGCGCGTCCGGCTGCAACGGATCGTCCCGGTTGGCGGTGACGGGAGCGACGGAGGCAAGCGCCGCGGCGATGGCGGTGCGGATCCGGGTGCGGGGGTGCATCAGCGCGACTCCCGCAACAGCAGGACGGTCATGCCCTGCCCGTCCGGCCGCGGCTCGGACACCGTGAAGGACAGGCCGCGCAGCTCGACGGCGGAACCGGCGGGCACCGGTCCGCCCATGTCGGCGTCGACCACGGCCAGCGAGGTCATCAGCGTGGAGACCGGCCCGTCGTCGGTCTCCACCTGATAGTGCCGGCGGTCGAAGATGCCGGTGACGGTGATGTCGGGACGGCCGGGACGGCGGATCACCGCCGGCTCACCGAAAGCACCGATGCAAGCGCTGTTCAGATCATCGAAGAACATGGACGATCCCCCGAAACACGACGGGCGGCCCGAAGGCCGCCCGTGTCGCGTCGCTGGTGATGGTGATGCCGATCACCCCTGCAGAGCGGCCCAGGCCCGGTCACGCTGGTCGGCGGAGACCTCTGCCCCCAACAGCTCGCCCAGCGCCTTCAGCTCCGGCTTGCCGCCCTTGAAGTGCTTGGCATTCGCCGGGTCCAGCTTGCCGATCGCCGCGATGATGCGGTCGAGCGGCAGTTCCTCCACGTCGGCCGCGTCGCCGGCCTTCACCCAGCGGGCGAAGCCGCGGGCCACCAGCGAGGTAACCTGCTCGTCCTCCGGGTCCTTGACCTCGATGACGGCCCCCGGCCGCAGCGTGGTCTCCTTGGCCACCTTCACAGTGACCAGCAGGCGCAGCTTGGCCATGGCTCACCTCACCGTCGCGCACATGCAGGCGTTGGGGCGCCGCGGGTAGACCAGCGGCGCCGACTGGCTCAGCAGCATGCGCCGGCCCGGGTTCTCTTCGATCCAGCTCTTGGGGAAGACCTCCAGGGCCTGGTAGCCGGCGCGCGGGTCGAGGATGGCGCCGTGGGCCTGGATGCCCTCCATGGCGCCGGTGGCGCCCAGCAGGACCGTGTGATCCGGCAGCAGCTCCCTGGTGACGCCATTGTCCTTGTACGTATCGTTGTATGTATAAAATTCCACCATCCCGATCCGGCCCTTGAACACCGGGGTGCCGGGCACGCCGGGCTGGAAGCCCATCTGGACGATGGCGGCCTGCCCCAGCGTGCGGTCGAGCACCTTCTCCAGCTTGGGGTCGGCTTCGAACAGCGCCCAGGCCTTGGCGTCCATCACCACGACGTTGACCGCGGCGCCGGACTTCCGCCCCACCAGGTCGATCCATTCCGACACGTCGGCATAGGGCGACACGCCGGATTCGCCCCAGCGGACGGCGCCGGACAGCGCAAGGGTCAAATCCCCGTCACGCTGGAAGTCCACCAGAACCTCCGGGTAATCGTCGCCCTTCACCACGCATTTGCCGGTGCGCAGGACCTCGGCCGCCATCACCTCCTTGCGGCGCAGGATCTGGGTCAGCTGGCGCTGCAGCTTGGCGCCCAGGATGGCCTGTTCGCGGGCGCCGGCCGACAGGGTGCCGGTCAGCGGTTCGCCGGCCAGCCGGCGCAGCGGCTCGCCCGGCTTGATGTCGTGCAGCGGCTTCACATAGGCCGGGGCGAACATCCTGGTTTCATAGCCGGTGTCCGACCCGACGCGGCCGGCGGCCAGCGGCGAGACGAAGGGGGCGATCTCGATGTCATCGACCTCGACGTCGAAAATGATTTTCTCAGTGTCGCTGAAGCTGGCCAGCGGGAAGAACATGTTCAGCAGGAAGCGGGGGGCCTTGGCGCGCAGCGACTGCAGCACCCCCAGCATGGCGAGCGTCGAATAGATGTCCATGGGTGGGCGTCCTCAGAGGAAGATCGACAGATCGCGCAGCGCGTCGGCCGCCGACGCGGCAGAGTGGCCGGCGCCGAAGGTCAGCTCGCCCGCAGTGAACTCGCCGGTCAGGTAGACGACGGCGACCACGTCGGACAGGCTGGCGTCCACCGGCTCGGCCAGCACCGCACGCACCGCTTCGGAGCCGTCGCCGGACGCGGCGGCCGACAGGGTGAACTTCCTGCTGGCGGTGATGCGGCCGAGCACGGCGCCGGCCGGGAGCACGCCGGCGCCGCTGGCGACGGTCACCAGCCGGGTGATGCGCGGGAAGTCGCCGGCGATCAGCGACGGCAGCGGCTGGCTGGTCTGGGAGGAGAAGCTGGCGGAGGTCATCGGGTGCCGTCCTTTGCAATGAGCCCGACGGCGGCCATGCTGGCCAGCACCGCGGCGGCGGCCTTCTGGTCGTCGCTCAGGGTGGCGGTGTCGGTAGAGGCGCCGACGGTCGGGTTGGGGTGGGCGTCCATGGCGGCGAGCGCCAGCGGATTGCCGGTGGGGGTCGAGGCGCTGGACGCGGTCGCGCCGATGGGGGCGGCCTCCAGCGCGGCGCAGGCCGCCTCGACCGTCAGGTCGGTGTTGAAGGCCAGATGGGCGGCGAGCTGGACACGGCCGGCGGCGGCGGGTGCCGCGAAGATGGCGGCGCAGCGCTCGCGCTCGCTGGGTGCGGCGGCTTGCTGGTCAACGGCTTTCGGTTCGTCACCGTCTGCCGGCTTCTCCTTGTCGTCTTCCTGATCCTGCTGACCGGACTCTTCGCCGGTCTTGGTGCTGTCGGTGCCCGCCTGGGTCTCCCCGTCCGCCGCCTTGGAGCGGCCGAAGGGGTTCAGGTGAGCGAAGTTGAAACTCTTCACTGGATGTCCCTCACATGATCCACCAGGGCCGAAAAGGCCTGGTCGGGTGGCAGGACCGCATCGGCCAGCCCAAGGCGCACGGCCTCGGCGGTGCCGATCGGCCCCTCAAAGCAGCGGGCCTCGGTGGCGAGGACCGCAGCCACGTCCAGCCCGCGGGCGCGGGCGACGGTTTCGGCGAAGAGCTGGCGCAGCGCGTCGACCTGCCCTTGCCAGTCGGCCCGCACCGCCTCGGGCAGGGCGGCGTAGGGGTGGCCATCGGTCTTGTGGGCTCCGGACTGGATGATGGTCGGCGTCAGCCCGGCCTCCTCCAGCATGCGGGAATAGTCCCAGTGCATCAGCCAGACGCCGATCGATCCCACCCCGCCGGTGCGCGGCACCGCGATGCTGTCGGCGGCGCAGGCGATGGCGTAGGCGGCGGAATAGGCCTCTTCGCTGCAGATGGCTCCCACCGGCTTGCCCGCGGCTTTCTTCGCGGCGACGATCCAGTCCACCAGGTCGAAACAGCCCTGGGCGATGCCGCCACCGCTGTCGATGTCGAGGCAGACGGCGCGCACGTCCGGATCGGCGAAGGCGTGCGCCAGCTGGAAGCGCAGCCCGTCGTAGCCGGTGACCCAACTGCTGCCGATGTAGCCCAGCTTGGGCACCAGCAGCCCGGCGACCGACACCACCGCCACGCCCTGGTCCACCTCGTAGGGCCGGCGCGTGCCGTTGACCTCGCCCAGCCGATAACACCCAGCCGGCAGCTCCCCGCCGGCGCGGTTCGCCCGGGTCATCTGCACCATGCGCGCAGCCGCCGTCTCGGCCCAGGCTGGGGACACCAGCACGGGCTGCATCGTCTTCAGCATGTCAGGGGGACTCCGTCAGCCGCCGGCCGCTGCTGGCTCTGGCTGGTCGTTTTCGGTTGGATCCGGGGTGGGCATGAAGTTGACCTCGGGCAGGGTCAGCCCGCGCGCCTTCAGCGCCTCCTGCTCCAGCGCGATCTGGTCCAGCAGGTCGTCGAGGTCGCGGCCCTGGTCCAGCGCCTCGTCGCGCAGGGTGGAGATGCCGAGCCGCACCCGCATCGCCGCGGCGGTGATTTCCTTCACCGGGTCCACCCAGCCGCGCGCCGGCCCGCGCCACACCCCGCGCAGCCACGCCTGCCGCCGCGCCCGGCTTTCCGAGAAGCCCGGCAGGTCGAGGTAGCCGCGCCACACCGCTTCCTCCAGCACCAGGTCGAGCGTCGGCCGGCACCAGGTCAGGGTTTTGTGCATGCGCAGGAACAGCACGAAGCGCCAGCCCTCCAGCAGCGACGCGCGGGCGCTGGAGTAGTTGGTCTTGCTGAAATCGCGCATGAACGTCTCGTAGGTCATGCCGATGCCGGTGGCGATCAGCCGGCTGACCGTGGTCACGAACCCGTCCATGCCGGCGCTGGGACGGTTGGACGAGTAGCCCTTCAACGACTCGCCCGGCAGCAGGCGCGGGATGGCGCCGCCCGGGCCGATGCCGAGTTGCATCGACGGCTGGGCGTTGCGCATGTCCATGTAGCTGTTGGCGTCGCCGAACAGGTCCAGCAGCGTCTGGCCGTCGGCCGGGGTTTCCAGCACCGCGGCGATCACCGCATTCACCACCGCCGCCTGCAGCTCGGCCCGCTGGAACCGGGCGCGTTGCTTCAGCTCGGTCATCACTGGCGCGAAGACCGACACGCCACGGTGCTGACCTGGGCGCTTCTGGTCGAAGGAATGGATCACCACCCGCCGCCCGCCCGGCCCGCGCAACGGCACCCGCTGCCACTCCGCCGCCGCCATCGCCCACGGCATGAACAGGTCGCCCGGGTGGCTGCTGCGGACATGGTAGGCGATAGGGGCGCCGTATTCGTCGATCTCGACGCCGTCGCGCAGGCGCGGATCGCCGATGCGGTCCTGCGGGTTGGACAGCCGGTCGGCCTCCACCGTCTGCATGACGGTGGCGAAGCGGCTGCCCAGCCGGCGCTGCCGCTCCGGCAGCCACAGCGCCAGCTGCAGGCTTTCGCCGGCGACGAGGTCGGACTGCACCGACTGGCGCAGCATCGCGCCGAAGGGCAGCTGGCCGGTGACGTCGCAGGCGTCGCGGTCCTCGCTCCACTCGTGCCAGATGGATTCGATGCGCCGGGCGGCGTCCTGCGCTTGGTCGCGGCCGATGCCCAGCGCGCGATAGTCCGGCATCGACTGGAAATCCAGCCCGAAGCCGATGGCGCTGTCCTTCAGCGACTGGACCGCGCCGGAGACCAGGGCGTCGTTGCGTTCCAGGTCGCGGGCGCGGGCGACGATGGTCTGACGGTCGCCGTCGAGGTCGGCATCGGGCGAGCCCGCCGCCGGCGTCCAGTCGCGCAGCTCGGGCGCATTGCCCGATCCGGCGAGAAAGGCGCCCATGGCCGCCTGCGCCCGCGCCCGCCGAATCTCGGCCTGGGTGATCGGCCGGCCGTGTTGGTCGAGGATGACGGGGGCGGTGGCCATCAGCCGACGATCCCGACATAGGGCGACACCGCCGGCCCGCGCCGGCCCCTGGCCGCATTGATCTGGCGCTCCAGCGAGGCGATGTAGCTGGCCAGCTGGGGGACGTTGGCCGGGGCGTATTCGACCACGCGGTCGCCGAAGCGCACGCTGACCGTCTGCCGGCCGAGTTGCAGGGCATGGTGCGCGGCCCGCGCGTCGGCGAGCCACGCCTCCAGGGTGGTGACGTCGGTCATAGGTAGAGTTCCCCTTTGTCGGTCGAGGCCGGCGGCGCCGGTTGGACAGTCGCGGCCGGCTGGGCGGGCTGGCTCAGCCTGCGCGCCCGGGCGACCGCCGCGGCGATGGCGTCGGCCGGCGTCGACTCAGCGCCGGTGTCGTCCGTGTCAGTCGCCGGCACCGCATCGGCCTCGCCCAGCTTCACGTATTTGCCGGATAGGGCCTGCAGGCCGCACACCGCGGCGTAGGCGTAGACGAAGCACACCCCGGCCTCATGGGCCTCGGCCGGCTTCTGCCACACCGTGTATTGCTGCCCGCGCGGGACGATCAGCCGCTCGCGGGTCAGCTGGGCGAAGAACTCATCGTCCAGCTCGCGGGCGCCGTCGATGGCAGCTTGCGGGAAATGCACATGGCGCGGCCCGATCCTGTCCACCGCCAGGCTGCCATAGGCCCAGTCACGCGCGGCGTTGCCGCCGATCATGTACCAGACATGGCCGAGCTTGCTGGACGGCTTGCGCGGCCACACCTTGCCCCGCTGGCCCCGGCTTTCCGAGCGGCCCTTGATCGCCCACACCCGCCGGGAGCGGCGCTTGTTGGCGAAGGCATAGACCTCCTGCGTGTGGTGGCCGCCGCTGTCGATGCAGCTGGCCCGCACGTCCAGCGTGCTCCCGTCCGGCTTGCGGAACCGGCGCAGCAGCACCTGCTCGTCCAGCGCCGCCCACACCTCGCCCTTGGCCGGATCGCCCGGCAGGACGAAATGGCCGATCAGCCAGACCTCCAGCCCGCGGCCCCAACCGTAGACGGAGGCCTCCAGACGCGGGTTGACCTTGCCGGACTGGACGTCCACCCCGACGGTGATGAACTCGACAGCCGCCGGCACCTCGGCCGGGTACGGCTCCATGCGGTCGATGAAGCTGCCGCTCTTGATTTCCTGCCCGTAGGTTGCCCGGTAGGGGCGGCCCAGCCGCAGATTCATGAAGGGCTGCACCAGGCTGGCCGGGTCGGCCTGCGCCTCCAGCCATTCCTGGACGATCACCGGCCAGGCGGCATTGGGATTGAGCGACATGCCCGTCCACAGATGCATGCCGACATGCCCGGGCACCTTGGCCCTGGCGGTCGGGCGCCATTCGCCGTTGGCGTCCATCCACGCCTTGTGGCGCTCGTCGATGACGCAGCCGCAGGTGCCGACGTACCACACCTTGTCCAGGGTGCCCTCGGCGTCCAGGCTCCATTTCAGCCCGTGCGGCACGTCCGGCCCGCCCCAGTCCAGATACTGCCAGCCGTCGAGCTGGCCGGCCGCGTCCGAGCATTGCGGGCAGGGCACGAAGTAGCGCCGCTGGTCCGAGGCCAGCCACAGCTTCCACACCCGGCTCGTCTCGTACAGCAGCGGGGTCGAGCCGCGCACCATCGAGCGGTTCCAGAAGGTCTCGCCGCGCGTCCAGAACAGCTTCAGCTTGTCGCCCTGGGTCTTGACCCCGGGCGTCCAGCCGTCGCCGTCGATTTCGTCGGCGAAGAGGAAGCGGGCCGAGTAGCGGCGGAAGGCATCGTCCGACGCGGCGCCGACCACGCGCACGCTGGCGCCGTTGCTCAGCTGGTAGAAGGCGGCGTTGTCCTGCTTTTCCCCCTTCTTCACCTGCCGCATCAGCGGCTTCAGCACCGGCGTGTCGCGCAGCATCGGGGCGATTTCCCCGCTGCCGAAGTCTTCCGCGTCCGGGATCGTCGGCTGGGCGATGGCGCACAGCGTCGGGTCCTGGTGCAGGTGGTAGCCCACCGCCAGCGTGGCGCAGCGCGTGTAGCCGACGCGCGCCGCCTTCAGCACGGTCAGCAGCGGCACCGCCGGATCGCACATGGCGTCCACCAGCCCGCGCTGGTAGCCGTAGAGCGTCACCTTGCCGTGCTCGGCCCCGGTGCCCTTCGGGATCCAGCCGAAGCGTTCCGCCCACACCGAGCCGCTCATCCGCTCCTGGAACTTCAGGCTGCCCTCGAACAGGGCCAGCAGCGCCTGGCGCAGCTCGCCCCGTCCGGTCCGGTAGTCGCCGTGCCGGTGGGCGCTGACCCGCGCCGCCGCCTCAGAGCCCCGGCTCATCGCCCCAGCTCTTGACCAGCTCGTCGCGGGCGGCGTCGAAGGCCCGGTTGATTTCCGTCTCCGCCATCGCCTGGATTTCCGGCGCCCCGGTCATCGCCGCGGCGCGGCCGGCGATCTTCGCCACCGCATTCGACAAGCCGGTGCGCAGCCCGATGCAGAAGCCGGCGACGTCGGCCGCGGCCTCATGACGGTTCACCACCTCGTTCAGCGCCTCGTCCGCCTTGATCTCGGCCACCACCGCATCGGCCACCGCCTTGCGGCGCTTGGCCTCGTCTGCGGTGATGACGCCGATCTCGCCCTCGTAGCCGGCGGCGACGTCGGCCACGGCGCGGTCCACCAGCCAGCGGTGAACGTCGGCGGTCGCAAACGCCCATTCCCGGCCCTTGGCCCCCTTCTCCGCGAAGGGGCAGCCGTCGCGCACCCACGCGTCGACGGTGGGCAGGCTGACGCCGAACAGGTCGGCCAGCTCCGCCCGGTTCACCCGTTGGCCCGGTTTGGACATAAACAAAAACCTCGATTCAAAATTTTCTCAGAGGGGGGACCGGTGCGGCCCGAATTACCCTCGTGGGTGGTCCCCCCCGGAAGGACCCGTCACCGCCGGGCGGCGAAGCGGGCGTTGACCGTCCGCACCGCCTCCTCCAGCCGCCGGCCGATGGTGGCCCGCACCGCCCGCTCGACGATGTCGTGGAAGCGGAAGCGCGGGCGGTAGCTCGGCGCCCGGACGAAGATCACCACCGGCCGGGCATCGGCGCCGTCGCGCTGGTAGATGCCCGGCGGCAGTCCGCCGGCGTTGCCCGGCAGAGCGGCGAAGTAGCCGTTGCGCCGCCGCTTCTTCCGGCTGCGGGCGCTGTCGCTCCGGTTGGCCGTGTAGCCCTGTTCCCCGAAGGCCCGGGTCTGCGACAGGATGCGCACCACCTCCGACCGCCGCATGTTGCCGTAGGCGTCCAGCCTGGCTTCCTCGCCGGGGACGGCGAACATACCGGCCGGCAGCAGGCCGGCGGCGCGCAGCTGGCGCTCCATCCGCTTGTCCCGGCGCGGCCCGCCCTCGACGTTGGGCAGCAGGTAGCGCGCCGCCGGCGTGCCCTTGCCCCAGTCGTCCTTGAAGCCCACCCACGCCACCGGGTCCGCCTTGGTAGCCGGCCGAACGAAGGTGGCGTTGATCGTGTAGGGCGTCGGCCGGTCGAAGGTCTCCGGCAGTGCCCGCTGCACCGCCAGCTTTGCGTCCTGTGCAGTCCTAGTCAGCGCCATTGGCAGGGCGTAGCGGGTGAGCTGGTCGCCGTACTGGCGAATGGCCGCCTTCACCTGGTCGGCAGAGGCCCGGATCCGTGCGTCGGCCATGGGCAGCAGACCTTACGGCTTGCGGTTCCCGCCGCCGTCAAAGTGTTCACGCGTGAACAGTTTGGATGGCCGGCGGAGGCGGTCCCGGACGTCGAGCGCCAGCAGCACCAGGCGCCCGGCCACCAGCGCCACCGTGCCCCAGAAGGCCAGTTCCTGCGCCGGCCCGTGCAGGGCATCGAGCCACCAGCCCATGGTGCCGCCGATGGTGACGATGACGCCGTCGGTGGCGGTTCGGGCGGTGAGGCCGTGCATCACGTCCTCCAGCTGCATGGTCATGCCGCCAGCTCCTCGGTGAGGTTGGCCAGCCGCTGCCAACCGGCCTCGAAATAGCGCCGGTCGCGCTCGATGCCGATGAAGCGCCGGCCCGTGGTCAGGGCGGCATGGCCGGCCGACGCGCTGCCGAAGAACGGGTCGAGCACCGTCTCGCCCGGCGGGCAGACGGTGCCGATCAGCTCGGCCAGCAGCCCCACCGGCTTCTCCGTCGGGTGGGCACCGAACCGCACCGGCGCATGGCGCAGCACGTTGGCCACGTTCCGGCGCAGCGGCTCGCTGCCCTTGCCCTTGGTGAAGTGATGGATCAGCTCGTGCTGGTGACGGAAGTGCGTGCCCATGCCGAAATAGGTCTTGTCCCACACCAGCAGCCCCACCCGCTTCAGGTCGGCGCTTTCCATGGCGTCGGCCGCATGGCCGGACAGGAACAGCGAGGCCTCGCCCCCGTCGATGGCATCGGCCAAATGATCGCCCATGCGCCAGTCGATGAAGGCCAGCACATGGCCGCCCGGCTTCAGCACCCGCTGCCACTCCATGGCGCAAGTGCGCAGCAAATGGAGGAAGCCGCGCGTGCTCAGGCTGTCGGAGCCGAACCATCGGTCACCGCCGCCGCGGCTGCCGGGCGTCATCGTCTTGTTGTAGGCCGTCTTGCCGGCCTCGCGGGTGGCGCCGCTGGAATAGGGAACATCGGTCAGCACCAGGCTGACCGAGCTGTCGGGCAGCTCCCGCATCCGGTCGATGCAGTCGCCCAGCATCAGCGTCGCGGCGCCGATCGTCACGGAATGGGAGGTCATTGCGAAACCCTTGGATTTCAGCCGTTTTTCAGAGGTCAGCTTGCGATAATGCTGATTTTCGCAAGCTCGATTTCAGGTCGTTCCGACCATTAGCGGCTTGACGAAGAAGGCATCGTTCCCGCCCTCGATGGAGACGCCGGGAATGGTCACCGCCACCTTCGGTTCCGCCAGTAGTGCCGCCCGATCGACTTCGTTCTTGGTCCGGAGGAACCGCCGCAGCTTGCGGTCTTCCTCCAAGTGCTTCAACAGCGCGTCCACATCGGCCACTACCACCTTGGCCGTCGTCTTCTTCGTGCCGATCATACCGGTGGACAGCGCCACCGACTTCTTGGTCCCGGTCAGCAGGCTGGAGCGGTTGGCGTCGAAGTAGCCGCGCAGCAGCTCGGTGTCGGCGGCGATCGCCGTGCGCAGCGGCGCCGCCGCAGTCTCGTAGGCGAGGTTCGCCTGGGCGACAGCCACGTCCAGCGCGGCTTTCAGCCGTCCCAGCTGCGCCTGCGCAGCGCCGATCCGGCCGACAACGGCCGCGGCCTGGTCCTGGGTGCGCACCCTCGTCGGTGCCGGCTTGCGCACCGGAGCGGCGATGGTCTCGCCCATGTCAATCCTCCGCAATGAGCGCCGCCATCTGGCCAGCCAGATCGGCGCGGTTGTCGTCGTAGATCTGCAGGGTCTGGACGTTGCGGTGCCGGCTGAAGCGCTGCACCGCCCGGATGTTGCCGTTGCTGGCGTCCAGCGCCGCGGTGATGGCCGAGTGCCGCAGCCCATGCGGCCGGGTGGCGATGCCCACCCCGGCGCCCAACTCGCGAACGATCTGATACACGGCGGCGCCGGTCAGCCGACCCTCGCCCCGGCCGGCGGCATCGAGGCGATGGAACAGCGGCCCGGGCTCCTTCCCCCGCACCGCAATCCACGCCTCGAGCGCCGTCCTGGTGGCGGCCGGCAGGGTGACCCGCTCGCGCTGGGTCCGCCCCTTGCCCAGCACCGCGACGGTGCCGCGCCGGCTCTCGTAATGCTCCAGGTCCAGCGACACCACCTCGCCGCGGCGCAGGGCCACGTCGTGCAGCAGCCGGACGATGGCCGTGTCGCGCAGGCCCTTGGCGTCGGTGCGCTCCTTGGCCTGCGCCACCATCGCCCGCACGCCGTCCCGCCCCGGCCCCCGCGTGTCGCGGTAGGTCACGGAGTCGACGTTCTCCGCGTCCAGCGTCCAGCTGACCAGGCCCAGCGTGTTGCCCAGCTTGACCACCGACCGCAGCGCCGCCAGCCGGCGGTTGACGGTGGCAGGCTGAAGCTGCCGCCGCACCATGTCGGTGCGGTAGCCCAGCGCCAGGGCGTTGGCCTGCCCATGCTCCACCGCCAGCAGCATCCGCACCGCCTGCTCGGCGGTGGCGGCGAAGTCGGCGAGCCCGTCCTGCCGGGCCACGAAGGTCCGGAAATCCTCATGATCCCGCCGGTAGGCCCGCACCGTGTTGGCCGAGCGCCCGGCATAGAAGGCGTCCAGCAGGTGCTCCTGGATGCGGTCCAGCCGCAGCGCCGGGGCGTGGCGGGCGTCGCTGACGTCCTGTCCGGCCGGATCGCCCGGAAGGACGGGAAGGCTCATCCGTCGATGGCGTCGCGCAGCTCGGCCACACTCATGTCCTCCGGCAGCTCGCGCAGCATCGCCGCGACCTGCTGGCCGAAGAACTCGACGGCCCCATCCGACGGGCACACCGCCGCCGGCTCGTTGCCACGGGAGAGGCCGGCGCCGGCGGCGACCGCCTCGCGGATCAGCTCGTCCATCCTGCTGTCCTGTCAGGAAAGCCGCGCGACCGCCCGTGCGTCGGCCGTCCGGCCGGCGGCATGATCGCGCAGCATGTCGAAGAGAGGCGCGCAGTCCTCCACCAGCCCGATCAGCCAGGGCGCCCGGATCCAGCCCTGCCGGGTCCGGATCTCGATGGCCTCGATGTCGGCGCGGAAGGGTCCGCCCTGGTAGGTGATGCGCACGGCGAAATGACGATCCACCGGGCCGAGCTGAAGGCACATCACGCCGTCCCATTCGGTCCGCATGGCCAGCCCCCGGACAGCGGAAGGCCCGCCGCGGCAGCTGCCGGGCGGGCCTTCCTTCACACGCAATTCGTCCCGCTCACCCTGTCAAGGAATTGACCTTTCGTCAAGGACTATATTCCCATGGCGTCGCCGGAGCGGTGAAGCCGGTGAGCACATGATCGCGCAGGCCCCAGCCGCCGATCCGCTCCAGTAGGTCCGTCATGCCGGCATGCCAGCCGGCATAATCGGTGTTGGCCTCGACGATGTCCGCGTCGCTGTGGGCCGGCTCCAGCGGACACCATTTCACCTGCACCTGCCGGCGCCCATCGCCGAAGGTGCGAAAGTGGAAACCGCGCTCTTCCTCGACGATCCGGCGCTGCCCGCGGCCGTCGAAGAGCGACTGTCCGCGCAGCACATAGCGCTTGGCCAGTTCCGAGCGGGTGGGCACGAACTCCCACCGCTCGGCCGTGACATGCCGGTAGCGGCCGCGCGCCTCGCTCGGCCGCTTCACCGCCACCATCGGCGCCACCAGCGGCAACCAGTCCGGCCGGGTGCCGGATCGCCCATGGAAACGGACGAGGCGCCGCTGCCACGGCTCCAGCCACCCCACCGCGTTGGCGACCACCTCGGCATCGGGATGCACCGTCACGGCGATGCCGCGCACCGGCCCGCCGCCGTCCACCCGGTCACCGACCTCATGACGGCGCAGCAGCTCGGCCACGCCGTCGCCGCTCACTCCCTGCGGTTCCCATCCATGATCGTTCGCCGCGGCCTCGATGTCGAAGAGGCCGGACTGGACGCGGTCGGCCTGCTGGTCGCGCAACGCCCAGGTCACCAGGGTTTCGAGGTCGAGGCGCCGGCGAGTGTCGCAGTGGGCAAAGGCTAAGGCCACGATGCCCCCGATCAGGCTGCAGCCGGGACGGCCACCGGCTGGCACAGCGCGCCAGGAAACAGCATGCCGATGCCCACCACCAGCGTGTCCAGGGCCTCCATGGAGATCTGCCCCGGATCGATGCGGCCGGTGTGTTGCAGGTAACGCGCTTTGGCGAAGAGGTCTTGTGGCGTCAGGATGTCGCCCTTGACCAAGACCTCCTCCAGGTTGCCACGCAAAGCCTCGATGTGGTCGGCATCGCCGCTGCCCAGCGCTTCATAGGCGAGGAATACGGGCATCAGCTTGGAATCATTGGCAGGCATGGGGCGACCTCCGGCGACCACCCGGCGGCACACATCCGCCAGGGTCGTTAGGATTGTTTGCCCAAAAGGATTACCAATTCCTTGCGACAAATTGCGCGGACAGGATTTTTTGTTGCTTTTCCCCATCACGGCCTCGTGGAACCGCTGTCAACCGATCAATGTTCTTGAAAAGTTCTTATGCCGCGCCATCCTGACGGCCAGTGTCAGTAACAAGGAGGAAGCCATGTGCGAGCCGCAATTGGTCTACATGCGTTCGTGCCCAATTGCCTCATACGATGCCGTGATCTCGGCAGGCTTCCCCAGCCCGGCGGCCGACTATGTCGAAGGCCGCATCGACCTTGCGGAGGTGCTGGTGCCGCACCCCAGCGCCACCTTCACCTTGCGCATCTCCGGCCACAGCATGACGCGCGCCGGCATCCACGATGGAGATTTGGCGATCGTCGACCGAAGCCTGACGGCTCGGCATGACGACGTTGTGGTTGCCGTGCTGGATGGTGAGCTGGTGTGCAAGCGCCTGCTGGTCCGCCGCGGGCGCTATTACCTCGCACCGGAGTCGGACGATCGGGCGTATCAGGTCATCGACGTCACCGATCGCCGCGACTTCGAAGTCTGGGGCGTCGTCAGCGCGACCATCCGGATCCACCGGGGCTGAGGATGGCCAGCACTTTCGCCCTGGTGGACTGCAACAATTTCTATGTGAGCTGCGAACGGGTCTTCAACCCGCGGCTGGAGGGGGTACCAGTCGGCGTGCTGTCGAACAACGACGGCTGCTTCGTCGCCCGGTCGGCCGAGTTGAAGGCGCTGGGCGTCACCATGGGTCAACCCCTGTTCGAGGTGCGCGACCTCGTCCGCCGCCACAATGTCCGGGTCCTGTCCAGCAACTATGCCCTCTATGGGGATCTCAGCGCCCGCGTGACCGATTGCCTGCGGGGCTTTGCTCCGGCTCTGGAGGTCTATTCGATCGACGAGTCGTTCCTCGATCTGACCGGAATGACGGGTTCCCTGCCCGCCTATGCCGCGGATATCCGCCGGACGGTGCGGCGCTGGACCGGCATTCCGACCTGTGTCGGGATCGCCCCATCCAAGACCCTGGCTAAACTGGCGAACTTCGCAGCAAAGAAGGCCCTGCGCGATGATAGCGGCGTCTGCGACCTGACCAACCCGGACGATCGGGAAGCGATCCTCGCGCGGGTGCCAATCGCCGAAGTGTGGGGAATCGGCCGGCGATCGGCCGAGAAGCTGGAGCGGCTGTCCGTGCATACCGCGGCCGACTTGCGGGACCTCGACCCTCGGCTCGCCCGTCAGGTGCTGACGGTGACCGGCGAAAGGTTCGTCTACGAGCTGCGCGGCATCGCCTGCATGCCGCTCGATCTGGCGCCCAGCCCGCGTAGGACCATCGCGGTGACGCGCTCCTTCGGCCAGCCGGTGACGATGTGGGATGAGATGCGCGAGGCTGTGGCGACCTACGCCACCAGGGCGGCGGAGAAGCTTCGTGCGGAAAAGCTCGCGACTGAAGCCATCCAGGTGTTCTGCCACACCTCGCCATTCCGACTCGGTCCAAGCTACAGCAATGCGGTGACCGTGGAGGTGCAGCCGGCGAGCAGCGACACCTTCCAGCTGATCGCTGCGGCAACCGCCGGCGCCCGCCGGATCTGGCGTGACGGCTACGCCATGAGCAAGGCCGGCGTGATCCTGACCGGCCTTATCCCGGAGGGAAAGGTGCAGCCCGACCTGCTGCAGGTTGCCGATCGGCAGCGTGGCGCGAAGCTGATGGCTGCCCTTGATGCGGTCAACACCAGGATGGGCCGCGACACCCTGGTACCGGCGGCCACTATAGGTCGCTCTTGGCGCATGCGTCAGGACCAGCGCTCACCCAGCTACACCACAAAGTTCGAGGATATGGCAATTGTGCAGGCTTGATAGCCCTTGGTAGGAATAGTAGCTCCAAAGGCAGCAGGTGCCGAGGGAGGAGCAATGGCTGGATACGCCCTCTTGAGATGTGTCATAGAGGCAGCAGCCTGTGACGACAATTGATGAAGAGATGGGGCGCCGACTCCAGGCGTACGCGCCGCAGTCGTCGGCTTTTCTGCAGTTCAGCTCGTTTCCGATCAGTACTCTCAAACATCTCGATAACAGTCAGGCGTCCATTGCAACAGGGACAGAGGCTCCGAGATACGTGGAGTTCGCTGACCCAATTCGCGCATGTCGACCATGGCGTAACCGGTGTGCACGGACGGAATTCCAAGCCGATCGCAGTACATCCAGTTCATTTTGGCTGAGTCCTACCTTCTTAGCTAGCCATTGATCTCCGAAATCTAGTATATCAACAATATTGCCTTGTGCCTCTTCATGAACTGCAAGAAATTCTTTGAATTCATCTTCGGAAGGCTCATGATATACCAACGGTAAGCGTCGAAATTCCTTTGGAGAAAGCTCCAAGACGCCGCCCCCGTAGAACCGACCATCCGTTTCTGCGAAAAGTAAGGTCAGAGAATTATAGAACGAGAAGCAGATCCCTCGATCAGAATATCCCTCCCTCACATTCAAGCCGTAGGCAGTATCCGTAATATGAACCCCTGCTTCATTCAAGCATAGTCGTGGGAATTCATGAGATCTTTTGAAGATAAATGACGCTCTTTTTTCAACGAGCGGCACCTCATACCAGTGCTCTCGATTACGACATTTGTATCGCAGATGATATCCCGCCTGCTCCCCGACTTCCACATACCTCTTTAACTCAGGCGGCAGCGCTTCGATAGGGCCAGTAATACGTACAAGCCGGCACGGCTCGCGTTCGGAAATTGCGTCGAAATCTTTGGTTCGGAAGATCGGCTGGCGTGTTGAGAGACTACCCTTCTTCAGGACAGGCAGAGTATGATCCATGAGTCCCAGCTCAATGGCCTTGGCTTCGGTGATGATAAAATATTCATTCGCGGCCGTGACGACACCTGGAGCGCTAGTGCAATAATCACCGATGGTAGGAAGCTCCGAGCGCAATCTGCGTGCGGAGGACAGCGCATCCGAAGATATTAGGAACGAACTGAGCTCAAGCGCTAGATTTTCCTCTAATGTAATGTCGATTTTAACTTCGGCATGGTTTCCTAAGGAGTCCATTGACTTGACGCGCTGCACAAATAGCCCCCGCGGCGCATCAGAGCGCTTTCGCGCAACAAAAATAATCGCATCCTGGTCAATCTCAGGAAAAGCCTTTTCGTCCGAAACAAAAAGATCAATCCGTTCATAAATCTTAAGCAAATAACGGAGCGCAGACTGCCCATATACCACGGTCATTATCTCATATGGCAGAATGAATGCGACCATACCATGGTCACGCAGCAACACTGTCGATGCAAGAAGAAAAGCAACCCAGCTATTCTTTAGATCCGCACGCGGATAATTAATTGCTGTCGCCAACTCATCCAGAGCCGATTTGAATTCTTCGGAAAAATTATGCTTACGGATGAAAGGCGGATTTCCAATAATTAGGCCAAATCTCTTTCGACCCAAAATCCATTTGGCTGCATAATTGATGAAGTCACCAATAAAATAGTCTGACTTGAGAAATCCTACCTCTTCGCGAGCCTGAAGCTGTTCGATCACATGCTCATCTATATCAAGCGCTGTAAGGCTAGCTTGAGGCAGCTTATCAGCAAGTGCCGACAGGAAGGCACCATCACCGACGCTCGGCTCAAGGATCTCCGGGCTCTCATCAGGCAAAACGGATGCGACGAATTCCACCAAAGCCTGAGCCACCCCGGGAGGGGTGTAAACAGCACCTGTGAGACGTACGAGCGTACGTCTATCAGTTGTTTGCACGAAATTCATAATCTTCAATAGACATGGTAAGTTCACGGAAGCGCATCAGCAGCTCAATGTGTTGCGGCGTGCCTCGTTCATCCCGCCGCTCAAGCTCCTCGATAAGAACATTCACTTTCTCCCTGAGGAGGCGCATCCGGCGAGCGTTCCAAAGAAGCTCGTGCCGCAGAAGGTGCAACTTGAGCCGTTTGACGATGTATTTTCCGAGGTCCGATATGCCAATGATCTGTCCCGTAGGAAGCCGCTGCAGATGCTGTTCATACTCGTCCGAGCACGGGTCCACAAACCCCTTTTTGCCGTCATTGGGAATGACTGGGTCCTTACCGATCCAGTGGTCAGATTTGCTGACGTTGCAGAAGCGGCAGGCATAAACGAGGTTTGTGTATTCCCGCTCAAGAGCAGGGAATAGGCTCATCGGCGCAAAGTGATCGATGTGAAACCCAATGCGATCAATCCGCTCGTCGCTGTCTCCACAATAACCGCAGGAATTGAGGAAATCACGTCGCAGGTCTGCTCGATAGTGCGTATATTTTTCCTTAGCTTCGATTTTCCGCCGCGCAGGAACCGACAAACGTATCGTTAAATCATGATCCATTATAATTTACCTTGTCTCAAATTATGGCGAATTTCAGCGATAAGATCTTCCGTTGCCGCCAGAAGTTCAGACTGACGTTGGTAAAGATTTCCGTCGAGCAGCGATTTCTTTGCCGTCTGGGCTACTGCATGGTCGGCACCCATTTGCGCCTCGAGCAACGCGTCAAGCTCAACAATACGATCAATCTGATGGGCGACCAGTGAGGAGCGGTCGACAGCAAGAAGTTGCTCTAACTCCTCGCTCCAATCACTTACTTGTCGTCTATGGCGTAAGATCTGAAGATTGATTCTTTCAAAAAGCGGACGATGCAAGCCACCATCTGCATCAACCTCTTTCGAATAGACACGGTTCACATCGTCAGCGGCATGCAGGGCCTCGTTGTCGTACGATGTACGAATGAAACACGGAAATCCTGATCGGACCCGCAGGAACGCCTCGACGAGTTGGTTACCGTCATAATCAGCGGGAGAAGCATCAGCCAAACGGAAATCGGAAATAAGGGCCTCAAATTTGATCTGCAGTAATTCGTTAACCATATCTTCGAGTGAAGGTTCTGGTGCCAGGATTATAACCTCATGGAATAATCCTGATTTCCTTGCGTCAATATAAAAATCCTCCCGAGCATCCTCATTTTCATCCACATATACGATGGTAGGAGGAATTACTTCTTCGGACACGATCTTTAACTCCCTGCCTTATAAGTTGGAAAGCGCATCGACAATGAAAAACCAGGTTCTCCCAACTTTGAGTTTAGTGAAACCGTGCCGCCATAGTCGTCGATGACATTACGCAACAGCCACATGCCGAGGCCGGTGCCGACAGCGTCACCGCTTGACTCCTCCTTTTTTGAAGAAATTCCGAACAAGAAAATATCATCAGCCAAGTTAAACTCATTCGATAATCCAGGACCATTGTCTTGGTACAATATCTCGATCCACTCCGGATCAGAGAACGAAGTGTCGATCCGGATTTCTCGCTCTTTCCGCAGTCCTGGCTTGACTAGTGCTTCGACCGAATTATTAATAAGGTTGTAAAATACACTATCAAGGTCGATTTCATGAGCCAGCACACTGAAGTTTTTATCTCCATTAAAGTGAGTACAAAGAACAATTTGCCGTGATTTCAAGAAATCATCCCAATAAGTGCTGAGACCCTCAATATATCTACCCATATCAATTACCTGACGGCGTCGTTTAGCTGGAGACACCGCGGAAAGAGCAAAGGTAACCCAACGACTGACCTTCTCATCCTGCCGACGAAGCCGTTCAATAATTCTAAAGGGATTCTGGATCTCAACAATGTTTGCAAGACGCCCTTCATCCACAACGTCTCGTACGGCATCTGCCAAACGCTGAGAACGTGAATCAATGTTTGTTCTTATCTGTTTTAACTCATGCGTGAATGATACCAGTACGGTGCCAAGCGTCGCCATTCCACGCATAACTTGTATATTATCTCTCAAAACCTCGTTTTTTCTGACTTCAGAATTGTAAGCGTGAGATACCTGACGCAGTTCATGTTTTGCTTTCACAACCGGCGATGACACGGAAAATTCATCTTGCTTCTCCACTTCTTTTTTTTGGCTTCCATCCCACTTCCCAGCATCTTCTTGAAGGATTTGTTTAGCGATCTTGCGACCTTCCTCAACATCTTTCAATTCTGGGTTATCGTCTTCATAGGCTGCACTAAATTGCTGGAGAATATATGCCCGATCTTTCTCGAATTCACGGAGCAGTCCGATCACAATTTCTCGAAACGCTGAAAAGGCACGCTCGTTCATGATGCCTTCGCGATTAGACTGATCAGCAAGGATCGGATTCCCGTCCTTGGAAATATGGATCGTACCCGCTACTTGTTGCGGTGGAACGCGCCAGCCCAAGCGAGACGCTGGCGCGGGATTGCGCGCCGTTCGCTCGCCGAGTAGCAACCAGTCATAGCCCGGTGAATTAGGCTCACCGTATGGTCGAACGCGGAAGTTGTCACGATACAGGCGGATGCCGCCAGAACTATTGAGCCATCGGCGTCTCTTAACAACATCAAAGTTTTTTTGCGGAAATCGTTGCAAATTGTCTGAAGTCGGATTGGAGAGTTTGAAAAAATACAGAGTAAAAGAGAATGGACCTATAGAAATATAATCCTCCAGCCTACTCTCAGATACACCCAACATAGACGAAATATCCGTTTTGATCTCTACTTCTCCGGCATCGAAGTCCTCTTTACGAAACGGTGCACGCTGCATCGCCTCTTGCTGAAACACTCGCGGCCGGATGTTTGCGACATCAATTTCCTGGCGTGTCAGCCGAATATCAACTTTCCCATCTGCTTTAACGTCCGCTTGCAGGCGGTAATCGAATTGATCCGGAGGGAAGTTATCGATGAAACCGCTGGCGTCCGTTGCGCGATGATCGAACACAAAGATGTCAAAATTGCCGCGATCATGTGGGGGCAAAAGTGCCTCAAGCGTCTCTTTGAGACGAAGACTATCCCGTTGATCCCAGCTATCATTTAACAACGAGATCCGAATTGCAGTGCCAGTCTGGTATTGAATAGGCTGACCTTCACCGATCCGAGCAGGCGCGATCTTCGGCAAAACTGTTCCCAAGCTGAAGCGCTGGATTACGTCAGTTAAATTTCCTGCTTCTGTTTCAAGAATAGCCTCAACGTCACTAATGATCTTTCCCGCACCCTCAAATTCAGTCCAGTCCACTAGCCAGTGAGCCAACTCATTGCCAGCGACAGCGGACAGCATTTCGCATTCTTGTCCCAGGCGATCAAGCGCGAACCTACCGATTCCCTTAGCTCCCGTAACGACACGTCCCCCAACCGAGCGTCCGTTCAATTCCTTAGCATCGGTGCCGATGACCATCCAATGATCTTCGATTGTCTTGGCAGACATCCCATGACCATTGTCGATAATCCATAGGTCGAGAAAGCCTGCATAAACCGAGTCGAGCGTTGCGCGATCCGCCGTGCTAATCTCCGCTTTCTCGTGCCAGCGACCGTCAACCTCAACAAAGAGGGTAGATGCGTTCGCGAGAACACGAACAACCATCCCATACTCTCGCGCCGATAAGGAGACAGGCCTCGACTTCCAACGTGGCAAAAACAAAACGGCGCAAACAGTTGCATCCGCGTCATAGCCGTTCTTAACCAACTCGGTGACTGCGCCCTGTGAGGTCGCGACGTTCTCTCGCCCTATCAGGCGGGCAGCTCTCGCTGAAACCTTAAAAGGCACCTTCGCCAAGATAGCCCCCTATCATTCAATGATTCACCCAAGGCCATTCACCTTAGACGCTAGTGGCCAGCAGCGTAAAGTTCCTAACGCTCTTTTTGGGTCGAGGGAGTGCCTGCTTTCCGTGTAGATGCGTTCAATAAGCGATGTAGATGAAGGCTCATCAAGCCAGAAGTGCCTACCAAAATCCCAGTTAGGCCCGCTAAAATCGTTGATTCTTCTCGCGCTCAGACTGGTTCTGAACCGCACTCCCAGCCGTGGACGTCTCTGGAGGTATGATCTACACCGTCACGGGATATATCATTGTACAACATCAAAACAAATGGTCATGCTCAGCCAATTCCTTAAACTTTCTTAAATATTCAATGGGCGTTATATCGCTTGCGCACGCCAGAGCAAGTATTAATTCGAAATTCAAATTCGTGATTAACATCGATATTCTATCGACGGCTCCGGTAAAGAAGCATCGTTTTATCCCTTTACCGCCATGTTATGCAAGTCCACCACATGCCGCACCACGTCGGTCGCGGCTGGATCGGGCGCCACCATCACCAACAGGTAACGGCGCACGCCGTCCAACTCGACAGTGATGGCGCCAGGATCGTCCGGATCCGCGTGCCAGGGGAGCGACAGCGCCGCCGCGAAGCGTGACTCCCGCGGTGGTGACGGCTCCTGCGTAGGCTGGATGGACGGAGCGATGACCTCGACCGGCGGGTCAACCGGCCGGGCTGGCGGCTTCAGCGCCTGCACCTCCGCCCGCGTCACCTCCGGGTGGATCGTGCCGGCGTCCAGTGCCTGCTGCCGCGTCTCCTCCGGCAGCGTCGCGATGGCGTAGAGGGTGCCCATCGCTTCCGGCAGCCGATCCAGCGGCACCTTGCCCTCGTCGACGAAGGCGGCGATCTCGCGCAGCTTGCGGGCGGTCGAGGTGCTGAACGGCAGGTCGTTCGTCACCATCGCCTCGTATTCGCCATGCGGCAGCGCCTCCTTGGCCTCGTTCAGGCGGCGGCCCACCGCAACGGTGGCCTCCAGCGCGTTGGTCCATTCCCGGTGGATGTCGGCAGCGAACTCGGCGCGGGTGGTCAGGGTGCGCGGCTTGGCCAGCATGGACAGGCGGGCATTCCCCAGGCTGCGGGCGCTCGGTGCCATCGTCAGACTCCCATCTCGGCGGAAAGGTAGGCCCACAGGTCGCGGAACAGCGGGCCGGTGCGGGTGCCGGGGATCTCGGCAGTGCCCAGGCCGGCCATGAAGCTGCGCGGCACCTCCTGAAGCAGCGGGATCTCCACCGGCGCCGGCGTGCCCATGCCGGCGACGATGGCTCGCGCGTCCGTCGTCTCGCGCAGGCGCGGTTGGATCTGGCTCAACAGCAGCCGCATCGGCCGGCGCCGGCTGTGCAGGTAGGGCAGCATGGCCTGCATGCTGACCAGATCCTCCGGTCCCGGCCGCACCGGCACCAGCACCAGGTCGGCCGCGTCGAACAGCAGCGCGGTCGATTCGGGGAAGAACTCCACCGCGGTCGGCGTGTCGATCACCAGCAGGTCGAGGCCCTGCGGCGTCGGCCGCTCCGTCACCTCGCCCAGCACGCGCTGCTCGCCGGCGATCGGCGCGACGTCGGCCGGGCGCAGGCTGTGCCAGTGCGTCAGGCTGCCCTGCGGATCGGTGTCCAGCGTCCCCACCCGCAGCCCGGCTGTCGCAGCCGCCACCGCCAGATTGCGGACGGTCGCCGTCTTCGGCCCGCCGCCCTTTCCCTGCACCACCAGGATCGTCTTCATTTCGGTCCCCCCCAAAGCGTTCACGCGTGAACACTTTCGCGTTTCCCCCGCCGCCGCTTCAGCGGTCGGCCTTGCCCTGGTCTCGCCGCTAGTGGGCGTGGAAGAGGCGCATCAGCTCCGCCGTGGTCAGCAGCTTGCCGTCGACCAGATGCAGCGCGCCGTTCCGGTAGACCCGCAGCCCGGCGGCGCGCAGCGCCTCGATGGCGCGGTACATGCCCGGCTCCTCCGGCTGGACCTGCACCAGCCGGCGGCGCGCCGTGCGCGGCGGCACGCCCAGATCCAGGGGCAGCTGCTGGCTGGCCCGGCTCATGGCCGCGCCCCCCGCCGCAGTTCGCCGCTGTTTCCTGTGCCTCTTCCGACCGAGCCGACCATCCTTGCCCCCTCCCCCGTCAAGCGCGAGCTGCTGCACCATGCCGCCGTTTCTCAGGCGGCAACGGTGCCCGCCCCGCCGCCCTGAAGCTGCTGCTGAAGCGCCTGGATCAGCGTCGGCACAATCGACGGCAGCACGTCGCGCACGGCCTGCTGGGCTGCCAGCTGAACCGCCTGCGCCAGATCCGGCGGCAGCCCACCAGCCGGCGCCACGTCGCCCGCCCCGTCTGCCCGGTCGAGCGCCCAGCCCAGCCACTTCTCCAGCTCCTCCGGCGTCGGCCGGTAGCCGTCGCGCAGCCGCTCTTTCTGCGCGTCCTCCAGCCACTCGACCGCCAGGACCGCGCGCTGGGCGTCGCCCAGAATCTCAGCCGCTCTCTGCACGATTCTCGGATGCCAACCACGATTCCGCTCGGCCCCCGGATAGCCCTGGGGTTCATCCGCCGCAGAACGTCCGCCGGAAATGGGAAGGGGAAGGTGACGCTGTCGGCGGTCAGGATTCTGGCCTGCCGCAGTTTTCGACGCCCGCGCGCCTCTATTTCTATTATTTAGATCTATTTCGGGCGGCAGAGCTGCGCCGCAGTTTCCGGCTGAATTGCCGCAGTTTGTGGACGCCAGCGCCGCAGTTTCTCCGTCGCCGTCCGAAAACGCGCCGCAGTTTTGCCCGGATAGTGCGGCATCCGCGCCGCTGTTCTCCGCGCCGCCACCGATCATACCGCTGTTTGTGCCCGGAACTGCGGCGCCCACGCCGCTGTTTCGGCCACCCTCCCCCGCCCCCTGCCACCCGTCCGCCGCAGTATCGCCGCTGAACCGCGCGGCAACTGCGGCATAGGTGCCGCCGTTTGCCACGGCGAACAGGTCATCGGGCAGGCCATAGGCTTCGGCGATGCCGCAGTTTTCCAGCTGGACGGCGGTCGCCCCCAGCCACTGTTTGCTGAAGCGGTAGCGGGTGGAGCGGGCGCGCCCGCCGCCCTTTCGGTCCACCTCGATGATGCCGGCGCCCAGCAGCCAGGACAGGCCGCGTTGAACGGTGCGGCGGTCGCATCGCATGGCCCGCGCCAGCTTGTCGGCGCCGATCCACGCCACCAGCTCGCCGCAGCGGACGAAGATCGACTCGTCACTGCGCCTGACCAACAACAGCGCAAGCACCCGGCGCTTATCGGTCAGGCCCGGCGCCAGGCCCAACGCGTCCTGGAACAGCTCGCGCAGCAGGTAGAAGGGAGAACGCTTGTCCGCCTGAATCATGCCGCCCCCGCTGTGAGAGGGGACGCGGGCTGCCGCAGTATTCGACCGCAGCGGGGGGAGCACAACAGCGGCACCGGCATAGCGCGGTCGAGGCGGATCGGTGCAGCGGCGCTCATGGTCGCAAACCCATACTTCCGTGCGCCATTCCGGCCTATCTGGCTGACTTCCATGGACGGCATGACGCACCTAGTTTTTGTTGGTCGAAGACGGCAAAGGGCTCGCGTGGCAGCCGCCACGCAGAGCGCAACCTGTTTGACATCGGCAGAGGTAGACTCCGGGGCGGTCGCGGACACGACCGCTCCGTCCGCCGGCGGGCCTCGCGCGGCACAGCTCCCGGTGATGCAGATAGATCTCGGATCTTTTCGCAGGCGGAACGGTTGCCCGCGGGCGGTCATTCGCGCCCTCGTTTGGCAGCGCCAGCGGTAGCTGTCCGCAGCGATGCCAGAGTGTGCAGACGCGCCGTCCCACGACGCAGCAGCGCCGCCAACTCGACCGCTTCGCTTTCGTCCAACTCGGCCAGCGAACCCGCGTTGCAGAGCGTCCGCACCACCTTGTCGACGGTCGCCCATTTCACCGCTGCCGCAGCCTCGAAGGCCGGCCACGCATCGAGCACAGCGCGCTGGGCAGGCGTCAAATGGGATCGATCAAGCCCGGCCATCACGCCTCCCCGGGAACAGAGCTGCGGCCGGCGCCGGCTGGAACTGGCGCCGGCCGCGATCGCATCCCGGCCACGGACAAGGGAAGACCGGGAGCGAACCGAAGACCCATGCAGAGCGGAACCACACAGGTTGGATGGAGGACGAACTCGGGAGGCCCCCGATTGACCGAAGCAATCGCTCAGCACCTAACTTCTCAGGCGTCACCGCCGGTCGCAACATATGAGCTTGGCTGTTGCACAGAGCGCGGAATACGAGCGATGCTTCCCCGATAAACAACTGGTGATCTTCGCACATGAGCATACGTCTCCCCGGCTATCCGCTGATCGACAGCGCAGGAAGAGCGCGTGAACGCCGCACTCGCGGTCCTTTGGATGGTTGAGCGGTTTCCAGCGCCTCTCGAGTGATGCCTTGAAGGCCAAGGCGAGAAGCTGCACGCGCGACAATCCCCCAGTAACGCGGTGGAATTCCGTTCCTCCGCCACTTGTAGACGGCTTCACGATCAACAGGGCTGCCTTCGGCCTCCAAGGCCGCTGCCATGTTCGTGCCGCCACCGAAAGCGGATATGACATGATCGTGCGTGAGCATGCACAGACAGTCCGAAAATATTTCGGACAAGTCAACGGGAATTCTTCGGACAAGGTTCCCGCCGATGTCGGGGATGATTCCATCTCACTGATGGAATCGGAATCTATGCCTCCCAAATCAGAAAAGGCCTACGCGGTCGCGGCCGGACGCAGATTGCGAGCCACCCGCGAAGCGTTGGGGTATGTAACTGGTCGGGAATTTGCCCAGCTTACAAATGTCTCAGAAGACGTGCTGTCTTCCTGGGAAAGAGGAAAAGCTCTCGTCAGGCCTTGGTACATCTCCACGCTAAAAGAGCGTTGGGGAATAACTCAAGATTGGATTTATGACGGAGAGATTAAAGGATTAGAGTTTTCGCTAGGCACCAGATTGAAGGATCTCGACTTACCATCTTCCCCCTCTGGCGAAAGAAGTGACTTATCGGAAAACGATCCGGAACCCAGAAATAGATTAGCAGTCCAGAGATAATGCAGATTTTCCAATGCACGATCATGACTCAATTAGACTTCTACATTAGCACACCAATCTGAAAACTTGAAGAATGACCTTGGAAGGTAGCGGGCAGGGCCTCGGCCTCACCCTCCGCGTGTCCGAAAATTTTTCGGTTTTCCTGACCATCAGCCGTTGACCTGTCCGAAAATAATTCGGACAATGTGCGTCGAATCACGCACGAGGTAAAGGATGATGGGCGTCTCCATTAAGGTCCCACTTCAGCGTCGTGCCGGGGCGCAGAACGTATCCATGGACCGATCCTTCGCGCCGTCGCACTCCGAAAAGCTGGAGAGCACGCTGCGGCATATGGTTCCGGCGCTGCCCAAGAAGGGCGCGACGCCTCTGGTCACCTACAATGTGGTGGTCAACAACCGCTGGACAGCGCACCGGACATCCATGCGGCTCGATGTAACGTCGTGGCTGTTGCTGGATCACATTGCGGAGGCGGAAGGCTACGCCAACCGCGATGTCCTGATCAGCGCCGTACATGAGCGGTTCCACACCGACGATCTGCCGCTCACCTCTCTGGTCCGTCTTTTCCTCCAGACCTACACGGCGCCGAATGCCGTGCTGTCCTTCCTGGGTCAGGAACGCCGCGCCAATGGCTGCGGATTCAGGGCCAACCGGGTGGAAAACTGAGATGACAGGCGCGGCACAAGAAGCCGTTGCCCTGGCCACCCTTGTCCAATGGCACCTGGAGGAGGCCGGCCGGGTCGAATTGGAGGCAGGAAGCACCCGCCTCCCCCTCCGCCGTATGCGCCTGCTGTCCGCCGCACGCTATCACCGCGACTGCGCCGAACTGGCACGGGAGGAACTGCCGTGATCCTCACTCTTGAGGCAACCGACTGGCAGGTGTGCCACGCGGCGCGGTTCGATACGCCGGCCGATGTCCGCCGGATCCAGTTCCGGCAGGGCGAGCGGCTGGTCATCCTCGCCGTGGGCGAGGTGCCGGTCGTCTGCGACATCCTCACCCCCGGCGTCTACAGCGTGGATATCCCCGCCCACTACCCGCGCGCCGTCTTCCCCGTGCTGGTGGTCGCCGTGCCCTCCCCCATCGCCTACCTGCTGGCGCATGGCGGGCCGACGCGGGCGCTGCCGGCCGTCCCACTGGCCGACCCGCACACGGGAGGCCCCACGTGATCGTCGCCCTTCGCCGGATGGAGGTGCGCCTTGGCCGCCCGAGTCTCTGACCTCGAAGGCTTGCCGTACTGGCCGCGCATGCTCAGCCGCGACCAGGCGGCGCGCTATGTCGGCGTGTCGCCCGGCCAGTTCGCCAAGGAGGTCGAGGAAGGCCGCTGGCCGGAGCCTGAACGCCGCGGCGGCGCGGGCCGGCGCACCGCCCGCCTGCTGTGGGACCGGCTGCTGCTGGACAGACGGCAGGACGAACGCAGCGGGCTTGTGCAACACTCATCCACGACAGGGACGGCGGGCGCTGACGAATGGGCAAGGTGGAGTTGACGGTCCTGCGCATGAAGCGGGTGGCTGGGCGCTGGTACTGGCGCACCACCCCGGCCGTCAAGGCGCTGGGCTTCAGCGACGAAGCGCTGGGCGATGACACGGACAAGGCAATTGCCCGCGCCCGCGAGCTGAACGCAGAGGTCGAGGCCGAACGGGTCCGCCGTACTGGTCTCCAGCCCGCGATCCTGCCGAACAGCGTGGCCGACCTCATCGCGAAGTATCAGGCCTCCCCGCAGTACGCCAAACTCGCGCCGAAGACCAAGCACGAATACCGGCTCCTGCTGAACCGGATCGAAAAGGTGGCCGGCGACAAGCTGGTGGCCAGCATCACCAGGGCGTGGCTGGTGACGGGCTATGAGGCGGTGCAGAAGAAATCCGGCCTCGCCACCGCCAACGCGGTGATGCGGGTCTGGCGGATCGTGCTGGGCCACGCCTGCGACCGCGGCATGATCGACGTATCGCCGGCGGACGGGATGCGGCTGATCGGCACGCAGGCCCGGACGCAGCTGTGGACACCGGATCAGGTCGAGACCTTCTGCACCGCCGCCATCGAGGCCGGCCGGGAGTCACTGGCGCTCGCGGTTCGGCTGGCGCTCGACATCGGCCAGCGGCAGGGGGACATCCTGGCGCTGAAATGGTCGGACTATGACGGCACGGCTTTCAGCCTGGTGCAGGGCAAGACCAAGCACGCCCTGCGGGTGCCGGTGACGCCTGCCATGCAGACGCTGCTGGGGAAGGTGAAGCGCGACGCCGTGCAGGTGATCGTCAGCGAGGCGACCGGCCGGCCCTACCAGAAATTCCACTTCGGCCATGAGTTCGCCCGGATCCGTGCGCTCGCCCAGCTGCCGGCGGAGCTTCAGTTCCGCGATCTGCGCCGCACCGCCGCCACCGAGCTGGGCGCGGCCGGCGCCACCGATGACGAGATCCGGGCCGTCACCGGTCACCGGTCCCGCGGCGTGGTCGCGGTCTATGTCCGGCCCGATGATCGCATGGCGGCGGCGGCACAGCGGAAGCGCCAGAAGGGAAGAAAAGCGCAACCTTGAGCAGAACATCCCGGAACGCTGCCGGAACGGCGAAAACGGGCAAGTGGGAAAACGCAGATTTTGCAGGTGGGAAAACGCGGCGTCCGCCAGAAATGAAAAGGCCCCGAAAAGCGTTGCTTTTCAGGGCCTTAGAAACTGGTGCCGCAACAGGGATTTGAACCCCGGACCTACTGATTACGAATCAGTTGCTCTACCCCTGAGCTACTGCGGCGTCGTTGTGGCGCGGAACATAGCGAGGTGCTTGCCGGGATGCAAGCGGTGAATTTCGGAAAAATCGGCCACCCGTCCTCAAACCTGCCATGCGCCCGAAAGCCTTACCCGTGCTGCCGGATCACCTCCAGAAAGGCGTCGGCGTAGCGTTCCAGCTTGCGGCCGCCGACCCCCGGCAGGTGGGCGAAGGTGGCGTGGTCGCGGGGGCGCTGGGCCACCATCTCCAAAAGCGTGCTGTCGTGGAAGATCACATAGGGCGGCACGCTCTGCGCCTTCGCCAGCGTGGTGCGGCAGTCCTTCAGCGCATGCCACAGCGCGTCGTCCGCCGCCGACAGCGCTCCACGGGCACCGGAGCGCGACACGCCCTCCCCGCTCAAGCCGCCGCCGACCGACCCGCCCCGCGCGGTGTGGCGGCGCAATGCATCGTGCACGCCGCGGCGGCGTTCCAGCACCGGGTCCTTGCGCAGCTTCACCACCCGCTGCCCCTTGATGACGGCCACCCCGGCATCGGTCAGGCGGAAGCCGCCATACCCCTCCAGATCGACGGTCAGCAGCCCGGTCGCGACAAGCTGGCGGTAGACCGACTGCCATTCGACCTTGGTCATGTCCTTGCCGACGGCAAAGGTCTTCAGCTGGTCGTGGTTCTGCTGCACCACCTTCTCGGTGGCGTTGCCGACCAGCACGTCGATCAGGTGGCCGGCGCCATAGCGCTGGCCGGTGCGGTAGACCGCCGACAGAGCCTTCTGCGCGGCGATGGTGCCGTCCCAGGTCTCGACCGGGTCCAGGCAGGTGTCGCAGTTGCCACAGGGCTCCGGCAGCGTCTCGTTGAAATAGTTCAGCAGCACCTGACGGCGGCAGTCCGACGTCTCGCAGAAGCCCAACAGGGCCTCCAGCTTGCCGCGCTCCACCCGGCGGTGGCTGTCGCCGGCTTCCGACTGCTCCAGCATCTGGCGCAGCATCACCACGTCGGCCATGCCATAGGCCATCCAGGCGTTGGCGGGCAGCCCGTCGCGGCCGGCGCGGCCGGTCTCCTGATAATAGGCTTCCAGGCTCTTGGGCGGGTCGAGGTGGCAGACGAAGCGGACGTTCGGCTTGTCGATGCCCATGCCGAAGGCGACGGTGGCGACCATCACCAGACCCTCGCTCTTGATGAAGCGGTCCTGGTTGGCCTCGCGCGTCTCGGCGGGCAGCCCGGCATGGTAGGGCAGAGCCTCGCGGCCCTGTTGGTTCAGCCAGGCCGCGACCTCCTCCACCTTGTTGCGCGACATGCAATAGACGATGCCGGCGTCTTCCGGATGGTTGTCGCGCAGGAAGGCCAGCATCTGCTGGCGCTCGCTCTTCTTCGGCACCACCCGGTAGGTGATGTTGGGCCGGTCGAAGCTGGACAGGAAGACGCGGGCGTCGGTCAGCCCCAGCTTGTCCTTGATCTCGGCGCGGGTCTGCACGTCGGCCGTCGCGGTCAGCGCGATGCGCGGCACCGTCGGGTGGCGTTCGTGCAGGATCGACAGCTGCAGATATTCGGGACGGAAGTCGTGCCCCCACTGCGACACGCAATGCGCCTCGTCCAACGCGAACAGCGCCAGCTTGGTGCGGTCGAGCAGGTCGAGGAAGCGCGGCGTCACCAGCCGTTCGGGGGCGACATAGACGAGGTCGATCTCGCCCTGCACCATCGCCCGCTCCACCTCCCGCGCCTCGGCCGGACCGAGGGAGGAGTTGAGGAAGGCGGCGCGCACGCCAAGCTCCCGCAAGGCCGTCACCTGATCGCGCATCAGGGCGATCAGCGGCGACACCACCACCGTCACCCCGTCACGCACCAGCGCCGGGATCTGGTAGCACAGCGACTTGCCGCCGCCGGTCGGCATCAGCACCAGCGCGTCGCCGCCGCGTACCACATGGTCGATGATGTCGGCCTGCTGGCCGCGGAAGGAGTCGTAACCGAACACCGTCCGCAGCGCGTCGAGCGCCGTGGCTGGCGGTTGACCGGGCGCATCGTCCGACGCACCCAGATTGCCGTAGGAAAACAACGAATCCACGCCGATGCGGTTCAGGAAAGTGGTGCCGGAGATCCGGCTTGTCGTCTCAACGCCCCATCATGTCGCACAGATCGCCCTCAGGGCAAAGCCGCAAAGGGACGCGGCCGGGAACAAAGGTCGGACCTTTACCGGCGCACAGTCACCGATACCACACATTGGTGTGAAAAGGTGGCGTCAGTTCATCGCCCGCGTGTAAACTGAAAACGGCGGATGGGTGGTCCATCCGCCGTTTCAGAAGGAGGAAGGTGGCATGAAGAAGATGCCGTTCTTCCTGGTGCTCCAGTGGCGGAGATGGCGGATCGAAATCCGCCTGATCCGTCGCTAACACCGGGAGCGTGCCGGCGGATGCGGGAACATCCGCTGGCCACCTCCGTACACTATAGTCCCGTTTGGACTATTTTTCAACGCAGGGTCACAGCAGATCCCGCAGCATCGCCACCAGCGGCACGTCGGCCGGCGGCATCGGGTAATCGCCCATCCGGTTCGGATAGACCCAGGCGAGCTTCTGGCCTTCCCGCGGCATCACGTCGCCCTCCCACACCCGGCAGACATAGAGCGGCATCAGCAGATGGAACCGCTCGTAGCTGTGGGACGCGAAGGTGAAGGGCGCGAGGCAGCTGGCCGCCGTGTCGATGCCCAGCTCCTCCTTCAGCTCGCGCACCAGGGCCGCTTCCGGCGTCTCGCCGGCATCGACCTTGCCGCCGGGGAACTCCCACAGGCCGGCCAGCGACTTGCCGGGCGGACGCTGGGCCAGCAGCACGCGCCCGTCGGCATCGACGAGCGCCACCGCGACGACCAGCAGCACCGGCAGCGAGCCGGGTGCGGGGGTGGAGCTGGGATCGAAACAGGCGGTCATGCGGAACCCTCTCGGCGGGCCAGCCACTCGGCGGCAGTGATTTCAAAATAGGGCGCCGGGATGATTCGCCCGCGGGCGGGGAAGTCTTGCCGGCGGTCACCCCGCTGCCGCAAGCCGGCTTTGCGGAGCAAGGCCTGGGACGGCAGGTTGTCGGGGTCGGTGGCGGCCCAGATCCGCGACAGGCCGAGCCGGTTGAAACCGAGACCCAGCATCGCGGCCACCATCTCCAGCCCATGGCCGGCGCGATGGTACGGCGTGCCGACCCAATAGCCGATCTCGGCGCTGTCGGGCCGGCCAAGGTCCGGCTGCAATCGGTCCAGTTGCAACCCGACGCTGCCGACAGGGACGCCGTCGGCGGTCCGTACCGCCAGAAAGGCGAGAGCGGCGCGATCGGCATGGTTGCGCGCCGCCAGTTCCACCCAGTCATGCCCGTCGGCAACCGTGTAAGGGTGCGGGACTCGGGCGAGCCAGTGCGCAACCTCCCAGTCGCCGATCAGCGGCACGAAATCCGGCACATCCTCATGCTGGAAAGCGCGGAGCAGCAGCCGCGGCGTCGCCACGCTGCCGGGCCAGGGCTCTGCTCCGCCGCCTGTCAAACCATCGGCTCCGCCAAAGCGTCAGCTCCGATAGCTGCCGTTGATGTCGATGTAGCCGTGCGTCAGGTCGCAAGTCCACACCTTCGCCGTCCCCTTGCCCAGGCCGAGGTCAATGTCGATGTCGACCTCCTTGCCCTTCATGTGGGCGGTGACCGGCGTCTCGTCGTAACCGGGGACTTCCATCCCCTCGGCGCAGATCAGGGTGCCGCCGACGGTGATCTTGATCAGGTCGCGGTCGGCGCGCTCGCCGGCGCGGCCGATGGCGGCGACGATGCGGCCCCAGTTGGCGTCCTCGCCGGCGATGGCGGTCTTGACCAGCGGCGAGTTCGCCACCGTCATGCCGATCCGCTTGGCGGCGGCATCGCTGTCGGCGCCGCGCACGGTGATGGCGATGAACTTGGTCGCCCCCTCGCCGTCACGCACCACCTGGAGCGCCAGATCGAGCAGCAGATCCTCCAGCGCGGCGCGGAACTCCGCCAGTTCGGCGGCATCGGCACTCGACACCGGGGCGTTTCCGGCCTTGCCCGTCGCGAACAACAGCAGCGTGTCGCTGGTCGAGGTGTCGCCATCGACGGTCACGGCGTTGAAGGTGCGCTCGGTGAATTCCGACAGCATGTCCTGCAAGGCGGTGGCGGCGATGGCGGCGTCGGTGAAGACGAAGCCCAGCATCGTCGCCATGTCCGGCGCGATCATGCCCGAGCCCTTGGCGAAGCCGGCGATGGTCACCGTCGTCCCGCCGATCTTGGCGGTGCGCACCGAACCCTTCGGGAAGGTGTCGGTGGTCATGATGGCGCGGGCGGCCTTCTCCCACGCGGCCGAATCGGCGGCAAGGCTCGGGGCCATCGGCGCCAGGCACTTGCCGATGGCGTCGGCGGCCAGCGGGATGCCGATCACGCCGGTCGACGCGATATAGACCTCGTCCGGCGCGCAGCCGGCCAGTTCGGCGGCGGCGCTGACGGTCGCCTGCACGGTGGCGTCGCCCGCCTTGCCGGTGAAGGCGTTGGCGTTGCCGGCATTGACCACCACGGCGCGGGCCGAGCCCTTCGGCAGGCTGTCCCGGCACCAGATCACCGGGGCCGAGCAGGTCAGCGACCGGGTCAGCACGCCCGCCACGCTGGTACCGGGATCCAGCACGGCCAGCAGCAGATCGTCGCGGCCCTTGTATCGGATGCCGCTGTTCGCCGTGGCGATGCGCACGCCCGCGATGGGCGGCAGCGTCGGGAAGCTTGCGGGAGCCAAGGGGGAGAGGGTCGTGGCCATGACGGAAATTCCCGTGGTGGGGAGTGGTGGTGGCGTGGTGGAACGATGAAACTGTCAGGGCCTCAGGCCCCCATCGCCCTCTTCTCCGCAGGTGCGGGGAACGGACCGACGGGGGCCTGAACGCCGGAGCTTACTTCTTCGCCGGTTCCGCCGGAGCGGCGGGCGCCGGGGTGGCCGGAGCGGCCGCCGGCTCTTCCTTCGGCATCGGCGAGCCGTCGAGCTGGAAGGTCTCGATCTTCGCCTTGCCGCGCAGTTCCTCGACGAGCGCGGTGACCATGTCCTTCGACAGGGTCTGCTCCAGCTGCGGCTTCACTTCGTCGAGCGTCGGCTGCGGCTGGGTCCGCTTGTCCTCGACCTTGATGATGTGATAGCCGAACTGGGTCTTGACCGGCTCCTTGCTGATCTCGCCCGGCTTCATGGCGAAAGCGGCGTTGGCGAAGGGTTCGACCATCGCGTCCTTGGTGAAATAGCCGAGGTCGCCGCCCTGGGCCGCAGCAGCGGCGTCCTTGGACTTCTCCTTGGCCAGCTTGGCGAAATCGCCGCCCTTCTTCAGCTGGGCGATGATGGCCTTGGCCTCGTCTTCCTTCTCGACCAGGATGTGGGCGGCCTTGACCTCCTCCTGCGCCGGGTTCTCCTTCAGGTATTCCTGATAGGCCTTGTTCAGCGCCTCCGGCGTCACGCGGGCCTTGATTTCCTTCTGGATGTAGGCGCGCTGCACCGCGCGCTCCTCGGCGCGCTTGATCTCGTCCTTCACCTCGGCCGAATCGGCCAGGCCGGCCTTGTAGCCGGCCGAGGAGACCAGCTTGCCGCTGACCAGCTGGTCGATCACCGCCGGATAGATCATCTCGATCGGCATCTGCTGCACCTGCGGCGGCAGCTGCGAGACCATGCGGGTGACGTCCGACTTGTGCAGCTCCTCGCCGTTGACGCGGGCGACCACCGGATCGGCCGGGGCGGCCGGAGCCGGAGCCGGAGCGGCGGCAGCCGGGGCCGGAGCGGCCGGCGCCGGGGTGGCGGGAGCCGGCGTCTGGGCGTGGGCGGCCAGCGCGATGCCGCAGGCGGCAACCGACAGGAGCGCGGTGCGGAACACTCGTTGAACCATGGCGTGTCTGTTTCCTTCCGGCGGATGCTTCACAAATGGGCGGCCGATGGGCCGGCGCCCGTTTCGCATGGTCTGCGGCATCGGAGCCATCCGCCGCTCCGCGCCCGATTCCGCAGGGGATTAAGCATGGCTAAGCCGCGCGGGGCAAGGGTCCCCATTGTCCCGCGGCGCGGCCACCGCCCATTAGCTGTGTTCCGCCGCAGGGGATACCAGCCCCCACCGGCGCCAGCCAACCGCCGCGGCGCTTTCTGGACGCGAATTCATCAAACGGTCATGCCCCCACGGGTCCTGCCGCCGGTCAGCCGCCGCCCCGCATCCCGCTCCGCACTCCCGCCCCGCCCTCGGCGCAAATGCCGCAACGGAGCCCCCGCCGGCCCGGTCTCGTTGACAGCGCCTTGCCATAGTCCTATGTGAGACCCGTCGATAGGCTGGCCCACATTCCGCTTTACTCCCGAGGTTTTCATGTTCGGCGCTCTCGCCCGCAAGATTTTCGGCACCGCCAACACGCGCGCGGTCAAGGCGCTGCACAAGACCGTCGCTCAGATCAACGCGCTGGAGCCGTCGGTCGCCGCGCTGTCGGACGACCAGCTGAAGGGTCGCACCGACTGGCTGCGCGAACGGCTGGCCAAGGGCGAGACGCTGGACGACATCCTGCCCGACGCCTTCGCCACCGTGCGCGAGGCGGCCAAGCGGGTGCTGGGCCAGCGCCATTTCGACGTGCAGCTGATGGGCGGCATGGTGCTGCACAGCGGCAAGATCGCCGAGATGCGCACCGGCGAAGGCAAGACGCTGGTCGCCACGCTGGCCGTCTACCTGAACGCGCTGGAGGGCAAGGGCGTCCACGTCGTCACCGTGAACGACTACCTCGCCTCGCGCGACAGCGGCTGGATGGCGCGGGTCTACGGCTTCCTCGGCCTGACCACCGGCTGCATCGTCCATGGGCTGGACGACGACGAGCGCCGCGCCGCCTACGCCGCCGACATCACTTACGGCACGAACAACGAGTTCGGCTTCGACTATCTGCGCGACAACATGAAGTTCCGGCTGGAGGAGCTGGTCCAGCGGCCCTTCAACTTCGCCATCGTCGACGAGGTCGACTCGATCCTGATCGACGAGGCGCGCACGCCGCTGATCATCTCCGGCCCCTCGACCGATTCGTCCGAGATGTATGTCCAGGTCGACCGGCTGATCCCGATGCTGGTGGCCGAGGATTACGAGAAGGACGAGAAGCACCGCACCGTCAGCTTCACCGAAGCCGGCCAGGAGCATATGGAGCAGCTGCTGGCCGAGGCCGGTCTGCTGAAGTCCGGCGGGCTCTACGACATCCAGAACGTGGCGCTGGTCCACCATTCGCAGCAGGCGCTGCGCGCCCACATGCTGTTCCAGCGCGACAAGGACTACATCGTCAAGGACGACAAGGTCGTCATCATCGACGAATTCACCGGCCGCATGATGGACGGCCGCCGCTTCTCCGAAGGCCTGCACCAGGCGCTGGAAGCCAAGGAGAAGGTGACGATCCAGCGCGAGAACCAGACGCTGGCCTCCATCACCTTCCAGAACTACTTCCGCATCTACCCGAAGCTGGCCGGCATGACCGGCACCGCGCTGACCGAGGCGGCGGAGTTCGGCGAGATCTACGGGCTGGAAGTGGTCGACATGCCGACCAACGTCCCGGTCAAGCGCATCGACCATGACGACGAGGTCTATCGCACCGCGACCGAGAAGTACCATGCGATGACCGACCTGATCGAGGACGCGCGCAAGCGCGGCCAGCCGGTCCTGGTCGGCACCACCTCGATCGAGAAGTCGGAACTGCTGTCGGAGCTGCTGACCAAGCGCGGCATCCCGCACAACGTCCTGAACGCCCGCCACCACGAGCAGGAAGCCTACATCGTGGCCCAGGCCGGCCGCGCCGGCGCCGTGACGGTCGCCACCAACATGGCCGGCCGCGGCACCGACATCCAGCTGGGCGGCAATCTCCAGATGCGGATCGAGGTCGAGCTGGCCGACATTCCGGAAGGCCCGGAGCGCGACGCCCGCATCGCTCAGATCGAGGCAGAGATCGCCGAGGCGCGCGAGAAGGTCAAGCAGGCCGGCGGCCTCTACGTCATCGGCACCGAGCGGCACGAGAGCCGCCGCATCGACAACCAGCTGCGCGGCCGGTCCGGCCGCCAGGGCGACCCCGGCACCTCGAAGTTCTTCCTGTCGCTGGAAGACGACCTGATGCGCATCTTCGGGTCGGAGCGGATGGACAGCATGCTCCAGCGTCTCGGCCTGAAGGAAGGCGAGGCGATCATCCATCCCTGGATCAACAAGGCCCTGGAAAAGGCTCAGCAGAAGGTCGAGGCGCATCACTTCGAGGTCCGCAAGAACCTGCTGAAGTTCGACAACGTCATGAACGACCAGCGCAAGGTCGTCTACGAGCAGCGCCACGAGGTCATGGAGAGCGAGGACATCGCGGAGGAAATCCGCGAGATGCGCCACCAGATCATCGCCAACATGGTGTCGACCGCCATTCCGGCCAACAGCTACTCCGAGCAATGGGACATCGACGGCCTGCACGAGGCGGTCAACCGCGTGCTGGGCATGGACCTGCCGGTCCACGAGTGGGCCAAGGAAGAGGGCATCGCCGAGCCGGAGATCGAGGAGCGCGTGCGCGAGGCCGCCGACCGCAAATATGCGGACAAGGAGGAGGCCTACGGCGCCGAGACGATGCGGCATGTCGAGAAGAGCATCCTGCTCCAGATCCTGGACCAGGAATGGAAGGACCACCTGCTCCAGCTCGACCATCTGCGCCAGGGCATCAACCTGCGTGCCTATGCCCAGAAGGACCCGCTCAACGAGTACAAGCGCGAGGCCTTCGAGCTGTTCGACAGCATGCTGATGGCGCTGCGCGAGCAGGTCACCACCATCCTGATGCATGTCGAAATCCGCATGGCGCCGTCGCAGGAAGAACTGTTCGCCCGCCAGATGCAGGAGATGCACGAGGGCCGCATGGACCCGGCGCTGGCGATGGCGGCCATGGGGGCCGGCGCCATGGGCACCGGTGATGGCGAAGCCCTGCCGGACGGGATGGTCCGCGCCTCCTCGCCAGCCTCCTCGCTGATCGGCACGCCCGAAGACCAGCCGCTGCCGGCGGACGTGATGGAGAACACCCCGCGCAACGCCGCCTGCCCCTGCGGGTCGGGGAAGAAGTTCAAGCACTGCCACGGCCGGATGGCGTAGGGACTGTTCGGTGGGGGGCCTGACGGTGCCCCCCACCCTTCATGAAACCATCTCCGCCTTACCCCGTTTCCCTTTCGTGACCACGGAGAAACGGGACGCCATGTTCGAAGAGTTCAAGAAATTCATCAGCCGCGGCAATGTCGTGGAGCTGGCGGTCGGCATCATCATCGGTGCCGCCTTTACGGGAATCGTCAATTCCCTGGTCAAGGACATCCTGATGCCGCCCATCGGCTGGGTCATGGGCGGCATCGACTTCTCCAACTATTTCTTCAGCCTGTCCGGTGGCCAGTACGATTCGCTCCAGGCTGCCGAGAAGGCCGGAGCGGCCACCATCAATTACGGCCGCTTCATCAACGCCTGCATCAATTTCCTGATCGTGTCGGGCGCCCTGTTCATGATCGTCCGGCAGGTCAACCGGCTGCACATCCTGCACAAGGAAACGCCGAAGGCACCGCCGCGGCAGGAACAGCTGCTGGAGGAAATCCGCGACGCCCTGCGCGCCCAGGCGAATGATCGGGCGAACGACCGGGCCGGCAATCAGTCCAATCCCCGCTCCGTCCCCCCGCCCCCTGATCGCTCTCCCTGACCGTTCTCCCGGAGCCGTTGCCGGGCGCGTCCGCGCGGCTGCCATCACTGCGGGAGCTTGTCACAAGGGCGCGAGAACCCTTCGTTGCCGCAGCGCGTCGAACGGGTTACCCTCTTGGATAAGCTGGCGATGGCGGCGAGGAGATGGCCTCGCACGCCTGCGCTGTCCATGACCTCGGCAAGGGCCATGTCCATGTCCGCCACGCGCTGCCCATCGACCGTTCCGCCCGGGGCGCCTCCATGAGGCCCAAGGCGAGGCCCATGGCATTTCCCATGGCGATCCGCGGCGCGCGGACCGCGGTTTCGCGGCTGCTGGCGGTCCTGCTGCTGTCGCTCCTGGCCGGCGACCCGGCGTCGGCGATCAACACGCCGGTGCCGGCAGCGCTTCCGGAGACCGGCCCCCGCCCGGCCGAGATCCGGGTGACGCTGGACAACAATTACCCGCCCTACAGCTTCCACACGCCCGACGGCGCCCATGTCGGGATCGTCAGGGACCTGTGGATGCTGTGGTCGCAGAAGACCGGCATCCCGGTGCGGATGATGCCGCTCGACTGGGGGCTCGCCCGGCAGGCGATGGACAAGGGCGACGCCGACGTCATCGAGACCATCTTCCGCAACAGCGCCCGCGAGGCGATCTACGACTTCTCCAAGCCCTATGCCCGCGTCGACGTGCCGATCTGGTTCAGCGCCGACCTCAGCGGCATCACCGGGGTGGAGTCGCTGCGCGCCTTCACGGTCGGGGTGAAGGATGCCGATTTCTGCATCGAATGGCTGACCGACCAGGGCATCACCGCCTTCCAGCGCTATCCCGGTTTCGAGGCGATGGTGGATGCCGCCTCGCGCCAGGAAACCCGGGTCTTCTGCATGGACGACCCCTCGGCCCGCTATTACATGACCAAGCGCGGGGTGCAGGGGCGCTTCCGCTACACCGAGCCGCTCTACACCGGCGAACTGCACTGGGCGGTGCGCAAGGGCAACGCCGCCCTGTTCCGCCTGATCGCCGACGGTTTCGCCCGCATCTCCCCGGAGGAGCGCAAGGCGGTGGACGAGCGCTGGCTCGGCCGCCCCCTCACCGGCCTGGTCAGCCCGCAGACGATGGACCTGCTGCTCAAGCTGCTGGCCGGGCTGGCCGTCCTGGGCATCGGCGCGCTGGTCTGGGTCCTGCTGCTGCGCCGGCAGGTCGAAAGCAAGACCGAGAGCCTGCGCACCGCGGTCGCCGCCCTGACCGCCAGCGAGGAGCGCGTCCGCACCATCTTCGACAGCGTCACCGACGCGATCTTCATCCACGACCTGGACAGCGGCTTCATCCTCGAAGCCAACCGCAGGATGATGGAGATGTACCGGGTGGAAGACCTGCCGCTTTCGGGCATCACCGCCGGGATGCTCAGCTCCGGCACGCCGCCCTACACGCGCAGCGAGGCGGCGGCCTGGATCCGCAAGGCGGCCGATGGCGAACCGCAGCTGTTCGAATGGCATGCCCGCCGGCTGGACGGGTCGCTGTTCTGGGTGGAGGTCAGCATGCGGCGCGCCGTCATCGACGGCAACGACCGCCGTCTGCTGGTTCTCGTCCGCGACATCACCGAACGCAAGGCGGCGCAGGAGCGGATGGAGTATCTGTCGCGCCACGACGCGCTGACCCTGCTGCCCAACCGCATCCTGGTGCAGGACCGCACCGAGCAGGCGCTGGCCCGGTCCGAGCGCAACGGCCGGCTGGTGGCACTGGTCGCCTGCGGCCTGGACCGCTTCAAGACCGTGAACGACAGCCTGGGCCACGCCGTCGGCGACGCGCTGCTGCGCGCGGTGGCGGATCGTCTGAAGGCGGCGGTGCGCGAGACCGACACGGTCAGCCGCGGCGGCGGCGACGAGTTCATCCTGCTGCTGTCCGGCAAGCCCGACATCGACACGGTGGTGGAAACCGTCGCTTCCCTGCACGAGGCGATGGCCGAACCCTTCCAGGTCGGCGGGCAGGAACTGATCCTCACCCTGTCGTCGGGCGTGGCGATGGCCCCGGCCGACGGGAAGGATTTCGCCACCCTGCTGAAGAACGCCGACACCGCGCTCCACCACGCCAAGGCGGCCGGCCGCGACACCCACCGCTTCTATGCCGAGGCGATGAACGCGGAGGCGGTGGCCCACCTGTCGACCCGCAGCGGCCTGCGCCGCGCGCTGGAGCGGGGGGAGTTCCTGATCCATTACCAGCCGCAGGTCAGCCTGGAAACCGGCGCCGTGACCGGCGCCGAGGCACTGGTGCGCTGGAACCACCCGGACAAGGGCATGGTTCCGCCCGGCGACTTCATCCCGATCGCCGAGGACAGCGGCCTGATCGTGCCGATCGGCGCCTGGGTGCTGACAGAGGCCTGCCGGCAGGCGGCGCAATGGCGCGCCCAGGGGCTGCCGCTGTCGGTGGCGGTCAACCTGTCGGCCCTGCAGCTTCAGCGCAGCGACCTTGTCCCCACGGTGACGCGGGCGCTGACCGACAGCGGGCTCGACCCGCTGCTGCTGGAGCTGGAGCTGACCGAATCGATGCTGATCCAGAACACCGACCTGGTGATGGACAATCTGCGCCGGATCAAGGCGATGGGGGTGCAGGTGTCGATCGACGATTTCGGCACCGGCTATTCCAACCTGTCCTACATCGGCCGTCTGGCGGTGGACAAGCTGAAGATCGACCGCGGCTTCGTCGCCGACCTCACCCGCAACCACGACAGCGCCAAGATCACCGCCGCCGTCATCCAGATGGCCCACAGCCTGAACCTGACCGCCGTGGCGGAGGGGGTGGAGGATGCCGAGACGCTGGTGGCCCTGCGCGCCCTGCGCTGCGACTTCGCCCAGGGCTATCATCTCGGCCGCCCCGGCCCCGCCGAGGCGGTGGAGCGCGCCGCCCGGCAGGTGAACCCGTTCAGGGTGGGGGTGTAGAGTGCGATCGTTTCAGACGGAATCGTCTGAAGCGTGAATCGCACGGGAAATCGAAAGGCTCCCTTACATCGTCTTCGCCAAAGCGACCATCTGGTCGAGCGCGGCGCCCCATCCATGATGGAAGCCCATTTCCTCGTGCTGCGTCTTCGCCGTTTCGTCCTTGTGAAGCGCCACGGCGGTGTAGAGGGTGCCCGCGGCCGTCGGTTCGAAGCTGACGGATGCGGTGAGGAAGCTGTTGCCGGTAGGGCGGTAGCCCGGCCCGAGGGCGGAGGTGAAGACCAGCAGTTTCTCCGGCTCCACCGCAAGGTAGCAGCCGACATTGTCGTTCTTCTCGCCGTTCGGTCCTTCCATGACGGTGCGGAACAGCCCGCCCGGCTTCAGGTCGATCTCGCAGGCGGTGGTCCGCCAGGGTGCCGGCGTGAACCATTTCATCAGCAGCTCCGGCTCGGTCCAGGCCCGCCAGAGCAGCGCCGGCGGAACCGGAACCTCGCGCTTCAGTTCAAGGTCGAGCCGCGGATCGAAGACGGCGGCGGTCGCAATGGTCATGGTGTCCCTTCCTCCCGTTCGTTCAGGTCCAGCACCAGGCTGTCCAGCTGGTCGAGCCGTTTGGTCCAGAGGCTCCGCTGGGCGTCCAGCCAGCGTTCCGCAGCCGCCAGCGCCTCCGGCTTCAGCGTGCAGGTGCGCACCCGGCCGACCTTCCGCGTTTCGACGAGTCCGCTTTCCTCCAGCATCTTCAGGTGCTGGAGAAAGCTCGGCAGAGCCATGTCGAAGGGTTTCGCGAGGTCGCCCACCGTCGCCGGGCCACGCCCGAGCGCCTGGACGACCGCCCGGCGCGTGGGATCCGCCAGCGCACGGAAGGTCAGGTCGAGTGCCGCATCCATGACGGCACCCTACCGATGAACAATACTTAGGTCAACGCCTAACCATTGCGCTCACGCCGGCCCGCTCGCCATGTGCAGGCTGATCACCCCGGCGACGATCAGGAGGATGCCGACCACCTTCATCGCCGTCAGCGATTCGCCGAACACGAAGACGCCGATGGCGGCGATGGCGGCCGTGCCCGTCGCCGACCAGATGGCATAGGCGATGCCGACCTCCATCGTGCGCAGCGCCTTGGCCAGCAGCAGGAAGGCGATGCCGTAGCACACCACCACGACCGCCGCCGGGCCGAGCCGCGTCATCCCCTCCGACATCTTCATCGCCGAGGTGCCGACGACCTCGAACAGGATCGCCACCACCAGATAGAGCCAGCTCATCGCCCCAAAACCCCGCCAACTCCCGCAAGGCCGATTCCGCGGGGGCCGCAGGATGGACCGGGCGAAAGGGTGCCGCAAGACCCACCAAAGACGTCCCCCGCCGGACATCCATACAAGCCCGCCACGCCAGAGACGCCCAAGGTTGACGCCACGCCCGCCCGGCCCTAGGGTCTTTGCCCTCATTCCCAACTTTATCTTTGTGGTTTCGAAAGGGTCCGACGATGACCGGCGAACGGGATCTGGCGTTGCAGGCGAAGGCATGGCCGTTCGAGGAGGCGCGCAAACTGGTCGCGCGCTTCGCGAAAGCTCCGCCCGCCAAAGGCTATGTCCTGTTCGAGACCGGCTATGGTCCGTCGGGCCTGCCGCATCTCGGCACCTTCGGCGAGGTGGCGCGCACCAGCATGGTGCGCCACGCCTTCCAGACCATGAGCGACATTCCGACCAAGCTGTTCTGCTTCTCGGACGACATGGACGGGCTGCGCAAGGTTCCCGACAACATCCCCAACAAGGAGATGGTGGCGGCCAACCTGGGCAAGCCGCTGACCCAGGTGCCCGATCCCTTCGGCACCCATGACAGCTTCGGCGCCCACAACAACGCCCGGCTGCGCGCCTTCCTCGACAGCTTCGGCTTCGAGTACGAGTTCCAGTCCTCCACCGACTGGTACAAGTCCGGCCGCTTCGACGAGGCGCTGCTCGGCGTCCTGCGCCATTACGACGAGGTGATGGCGGTGATGCTGCCCACGCTCGGTGCGGAGCGTCAGGCGACCTACAGCCCCTTCCTGCCGGTTTCCCCCTCCACCGGCCGGGTCCTCCAGGTGCCGATGCTGGAGCGCAACACCGATGCCGGCACCATCGTCTTCGAGGACGAGGACGGCAAGAAGGTGGAACTGCCGGTCACCGGCGGCCATGTGAAGCTGCAATGGAAGCCCGACTGGGGCATGCGCTGGTTCGGTCTCGGCGTCGATTACGAGATGTACGGCAAGGATCTGATCCCGTCGGCCGATCTCGCCGGTAAGATCTGCAGGATCCTCGGCGGCACCCCGCCGGAAGGCTTCAATTACGAGCTGTTCCTCGACGACAAGGGCCAGAAGATTTCCAAGTCGAAGGGCAACGGCCTGACGATGGAGGAATGGCTGGCCTACGCGCCGCAGGAAAGCCTCGCCCTCTACATGTTCCAGAAGCCGAAGTCGGCCAAGCGCCTCTATTTCGACGTCATCCCGCGCGCCGTCGACGAGTATCTGACCTTCGTCGACAGGGTCCATGGCGAGGAGCCGGCCAAGAAGCTGGAGAACCCGGCCTGGCACATCCACAACGGCAAGCCGCCGGCGGTGCGCTCCGACGTGTCGTTCAACCTGCTGCTCAATCTGGCGGGTGCGGCGAATGCCGAGACCAAGGACGCCATGTGGGGCTTCATCCGCCGCTACGCCCCCGACGCCACGCCGGAGAACAGCCCGTTCCTCGACAGCATGGTCGGCTATGCCGTTCGCTACTATCAGGATCAGGTGAAGCCGACCAAGCGGTTCCGCGCGCCGACCGACGCCGAGCGCGCGGCCTTGCAGGATCTGCTGGTCAAGCTCGACAGCCTGCCGGCCGACGCCCGCGCCGACACAATCCAGAACGAGGTGTTCGAGGTCGGCAAGGCCCACGGCTTCACCGAGCTGCGCGCCTGGTTCCAGGCGCTCTACGAGGTGCTGCTGGGCCAGACCACCGGCCCGCGCATGGGCTCCTTCATCCAGCTTTACGGCATCGAGGAGACCAAGGCGCTGATCCGCGAGAAGCTGGCGGCCTGACGCTGCGGTCTGCACAGGATGGAAAAAGGGGGGTCGCAGGACGCCCCTTTTTTCGTTTGCGAACATACACGGACGCGATGATTTTCGGATTTGATCGTTCGCCCAGCCCGCGAGCCGCCGCCTGCCCATGAAACGGGCAGAAAGCTGCCTCCCCGCATAGGGGCTGTGCAGACCAAGCTCTATTCCATACCGCGCTATGCGGATGTCGCACCGCACCAATACGAAAACCGTGGTACCGCTAACACGACAGTGGGCTTAAACTCCGCCTCGTTACTGCATTTTGCAGTGCGTTTCCTCCCTAGACTAAAGGCCGCGCCCATTTGGGACGCGGCCCTTTTTTTGCCCGCATCGCCGCGCTCCCAGCCCCCCTGTGATGGCCGTCACAGCCAGGATAGATAAAACACCGGTTAAATTGTTCCGGTAACCGCGTCCGGCCCACTCGCCGGCCGGCTGGGATGCACCGGGAGGGAGGGCGTGGGATGACCGCCGATCAGCCGCCGTTCGAACGCCACCACCGCACGGCGCAAGCTCTGGTCAGCACCTTTCAGGAGGCGCTGGAGCCGCAATTCACCGCCAAGGGCGTCCTGTCGCGCGAGGAGTTCACCCGCGCCATGGGGCTGATGATGGCGCACTGGCCAGCGGTCCTGCCGCTGTTCGCCTCGATCTGCCAGTCCTGCACGGCGTCCAGCTGCGGTGGCTGTGGAGCCGGCACCGGACCCTTGGGGGAGGAGCCGCCGCAGATCGGGACCGGCGGTCGCCGCCGCGACTTCGTCACCCGCCTGATGGTTTCGGCCCTGCGCACCCGGCTGCCCGACAGCATGGACCCGATCACCGGCGCCAGCTTTCCCCAGGTGATCCTTCCCGGCCTGCAATCGACCCTGACCGCGCTGTTCTACGAGAAGGAATGGGAGGCGATGAATGCCAGCGTCATCGCCCTGTTCAACCGGCTGGGGACCGACCGCGATGCCGAGGTCTGGCAGCGGCTTGCGCATGAGGAGACGCTGGCCGTGCTGGCCGACACCCCCTTCATCCGGGTGATGCTGCGCTTCCGGCAATTCCACCAGCAGCGCCAGACCTTCATGCGGCGGATGACCGACCGGTTGCGCGAGCGTCATTTCGTCTTCGCCGAGGAGCATTTCCAGGCGCTGTTCGACGCGCTGTTCGGCCGGCTGCGCGACGGCCTGCGCACGGAACTCGGCCGCGCCCGCACCGACATCCAGTATGGCGAGGGCACGGCGGAGGCGCTGCTGCGCATCTTCGACCAGTTCGACAAGCACCGGCTGGAGCAATCCGTGCCGGTCCGCGTGCTGGGCGGCCGGCAGATGCCGCGCCCGATGCTGGCGCAGCGCAGCATGCTGGGCAGCACCCCGGCGGCCAAGCGGCGCTGAGATCTGCTGCAATTCCGGAGAGATATCACAGGCCGCGCCGCCGCCGAATTAGGAGGCCGTTAACCAGGGGAGCGTTTCGATGGACCGCATGATCCCACAGCTGCCGCTCCGGTCCGGCCGCGGCTCAACCACAAGGTTTCAGGTCCGGTGACAGCCCGGCGCTCCCAGGCCAGCCCTTCGTCCCACCCCTCGCCCCGTCCTCCAGCGGAGACGGAGTGCGGCGTCGCGCCCGAGCTGATGGACTATCTGTTCGCCGAATCGCCGGAACCGGCCCAGGCCCCGGAACCGGCCCCGGTGCGCGAACAGTCGCCTGAACCGTCGCCCGCTGCCGCTCCCCAGCCCGGACGCCGCGTCGCCCGTCGGGTCGGCGACGTTCTGGTCGAATCGCGTCTGGCCGGCATGGGCGATGCCGACGTGCGCTCCACCCTGGCCCGCAAGCTCTGCCGGCTGCTGCCCGATTTGCCGCCGGGCGGCGCCGACACCGTCAGCACCGTCGCCACCCGCGCGCTGGAGCAGCTGGCCCGCGACCACATCGTCCGCGTGCGCGAGGCGCTGGCGACGGCGATCAAGGACATCGCCTGCGCCCCGCCCTCGGTGGTGGCGACGCTGGCGCGCGATGTCGAACGCTCGGTGGCGGAGCCGGTGCTGCGCTGCTGTGCGGCGCTGGGCGACGAGGATCTGCTGGACATCGTCGCCGCGGCGCCGGCCGGCTGGGCGCTGTCGGCCATCGCCCGGCGTCACAGCATCGGCGCCGCCCTGTCCGACGCCATCGCCGGCAGCGGCCATGCCGAGGCGACCGGCATCCTGCTCGACAACAGCGGTGCGGTGATCGCCGAACCCACTCTGGAAGCGCTGGTGGAGCAGTCGGCCCACCATCCCGACTGGCGGGAGAAGCTGGCCCGCCGCCCGGCCCTGCCCCGCCGGCTGGCGCTGCGGCTGGCCGATTTCGTCGATCTGGCGGTGGTCGAGACGTTGCGCCGCCGCGGCGATCTCGACGACGCCACGGTGGCGGAGATCGCCGCCACCACCCGCCGGCGCATCGACTGGGCCGAGGCGCCCGAGTCGGCCGAGCCGCCGGAACGCCGAGCCGTCCGCCTGCACCGGCAGGGCAAGCTGGACGAAACGGCGCTCAGCGACGCGATGTCGTGGAACGAGACCGGTTTCGTGCGGGCGGCTCTGACGCTGCGCGCCCGCGTGGCGCCGGAGGTGGTGGATCTGATCCTCGACGCCCACGATCCGCAGGCGGTCACGGCCCTGGTCTGGCGGGCCGGCCTGTCGATGCGCTGCGCCATGCAGATCCAGGCACGGGCCGCCGGCATCCACCCGCGGGCGATGCTGAACGCCCGGCAGGGCAGCGGCTTCCCGCTGTCCACCGCCGAGATGGCCCGCCACCTGGAACGCTACGGCGTCGGGCACTGATCGTTCGGCCCTGGGGCCGTTCAGCTTACTGCAGGCCGCCGCGCTGCATCGGCTGGCGCGGCGTGACGCGGCCGGTGTGCGGGACCGGGGTGTCGGGCGAGACCTCCTTGTAATAGGGGCCGCGGTCGGTCGGGCCTTCCATCGCCTCGGCCGGGGTGACGATCTGCTCGCCGGTGCCGGCGTCGAAGGCGATCAGCGCCTGCTGGCGCACCTTCATGCAGGCCTCGCGCTTGGCGGCCGTCTCCGCCGTCTGCGTCCCGTCCAGGGTCACCAGCGGCAGCACCCAGCTGGCCCGCTGGTTGTTGGGGATCGAGGTGAAGACATAGTTGGTCAGCGTCTGGCAGTAGGCGACGCTGGGGGCCGCCACCGCGTCGGTGATCGGGGCGGCGGCCATGGCGGCGGTGTAGTCGCCGACCGTCTGGGCCTGGGCGCCACCGGCGGCAAGGGCACCGGCGATGCCGGCGGCAAGCGCCAGCGACAGGGCCGGACCGGAAATGAAACGGGCCACGAGCTTGGCCATCAGCGCTCTCCTTCGACCATCTGCGAACAAGGTAAGGACCGGACGCGAACCATACGTATAAAGCCGAACGCTCCGGCGTTTGGAAAGGATCATCGGGGGTGCGACGCAACGCTGCAATGCTCCGCTTGCGGTCATGCTTGCCCTCCGCGACAAAACGCGCTACCTACGCTTCCGAAATCTCGGGGCGCTGGATCCCTAAGACGTTAGAATGACCAACGGTTCTAGTCTCCCGCTGAATGGGGGACGCTCAAACGTTTTAGGGAACGCTCCATGGCTCGCAAGAAGATTGCGCTCGTCGGTGCCGGCCAGATTGGCGGCACGCTGGCTCTGCTCGCCGCTCAGAAGGAACTGGGCGACGTCGTCCTGTTCGACATCGCCGAAGGCATGCCGGCCGGCAAGGCGCTGGATCTCGCCGAAACCTCCCCGGTCGAGGGCTTCAACGCCAGCCTGACCGGCGGCAACGACTACTCGATCATCGAGGGCGCCGACGTCGTCATCGTCACCGCCGGCATCCCGCGCAAGCCGGGCATGAGCCGCGACGACCTGATCGGCATCAACAGCGGCGTCTGCAAGACCGTCGGCGAAGCCATCGGCAAGTACGCCCCGAACGCCTTCGTCATCGTCATCACCAACCCGCTCGACGTGATGGTGTGGGTGCTGCAGCAGGCCTCCGGCCTGCCGCCGGAGCGCGTGGTCGGCATGGCCGGCGTGCTCGACTCGGCCCGCTTCCGCTATTTCCTGGCCGAAGAGTTCAACGTCTCGGTCGAGGACGTCACCGCCTTCGTGCTGGGCGGCCACGGCGACACCATGGTCCCGCTGGTGCGCTACTCCACCGTCGCCGGCATCCCGCTGCCCGATCTGGTCAAGATGGGCTGGACCACGCAGGAGAAGCTGGACGCCATCGTTCAGCGCACCCGTGACGGCGGTGCCGAGATCGTCAAGCTGCTGAAGACCGGCTCGGCCTTCTACGCCCCGGCCGCTTCCGCCATCCAGATGGCCGAGTCCTACCTCAAGGACCAGAAGCGCGTCCTGCCGGTCGCCGCCCACCTGAGCGGCCAGTATGGCCAGGACGACCTCTACGTCGGCGTCCCGACGATCATCGGCGCCGGCGGCGTCGAGAAGATCATCGAGATCGAGCTGAACGACGAAGAGAAGGCGATGTTCCAGAACTCCGTCGACGCGGTGAAGACGCTGGTCGACGTCGTCAAGAAGCTGGACGCCGAGAAGTCCGCTTCCTAAAGAACGGACCGCGCGGTCTCCGGCGTCTGCCCGGCCCATCTCCGGGCCGGGTGGACGCCGGTGGTGCGCCCGTCTTGTCCTTCAGTCGACCCGTTCTCGTCAGCCGAAACAAAAAACAGATGGACGCCCGATGAACATCCATGAGTACCAGGCGAAAAGCCTGCTGAAGAAGTACGGCGTCGCGGTTCCCCGCGGCGGCGTTGCCTACACCCCGCAGGAGGCCGAGACGGTCGCCCGCGAGCTGGGCGGTCCGGTCTGGGTCGTGAAGTCCCAGATCCATGCCGGCGGCCGCGGCGCCGGCCGCTTCAAGAACAACCCCGAGGGCAAGGGCGGCGTCCGCGTCGTCAAGTCGATCGAGGAGGTCGGCAAGAACGCCGCCGAGATGCTCAACAGCGTCCTGGTGACGAAGCAGACCGGCGCGGAAGGCCGCGAGGTGAAGCGCCTCTACATCGAGGAAGGCGCCGACATCAAGCGCGAGCTGTACCTCGGCATGCTGATCGACCGCGCCACCGGCCGCGTGACGATCATGGCCTCGACCGAAGGCGGCATGGAGATCGAAGAGGTCGCCCACAACACGCCCGAGAAGATCATCAAGGTCGCGGTCGACCCGGCCACCGGCATCCAGGGCTACCACACCCGCAAGGTCGCCTTCGCGCTGGGTCTGGAAGGCAAGCAGGTGGGTGCCGCCGCCAAGTTCATCCAGGCTGCCTACCAGGCCTTCGTGGATCTGGACTGCGCCATCGTCGAGATCAACCCGCTGATCGTCACCGGCTCGGGCGACATCCTGGCGCTCGACGCCAAGATGAACTTCGACGACAACGCGCTGTTCCGCCACAAGGACGTGGAAGAGCTGCGCGACGAGGCCGAAGAGGATCCGTCGGAAATCGAGGCGGCCAAGCACAGCCTCAACTACGTCAAGCTCGACGGCAACATCGGCTGCATGGTGAACGGCGCCGGCCTGGCGATGGCCACCATGGACATCATCAAGCTGTATGGCGGCGAGCCGGCCAACTTCCTCGACGTCGGCGGCGGCGCCACGAAGGAGCGCGTCACCGCGGCCTTCAAGCTGATCCTGTCCGACAGCAACGTCGAAGGCATCCTGGTCAACATCTTCGGCGGCATCATGCGCTGCGACGTGATCGCCGAGGGCGTTGTCGCCGCGGCGCGCGAAGTGCACCTGCACGTTCCGCTGGTGGTGCGCCTGGAAGGCACCAACGTCGATCTGGGCAAGAAGATCCTGGCCGAATCCGGCCTGCCGATCCTCTCGGCCGACAACCTCGCCGATGCCGCCGAAAAGGTGGTCAAGGCCGTGAAGGAGGCCGCGTGAAATGGCTGTTCTCGTCGATAAGAACACGAAGGTGATCTGCCAGGGCTTCACCGGAGCCCAGGGCACCTTCCACTCCGAGCAGGCCATCGCCTACGGCACAAAGATGGTCGGCGGCGTCACGCCGGGCAAGGGCGGGGCCAAGCACCTCGACCTGCCGATCTTCGACACCGTCGCCGAGGCGGTCGAGAAGACCGGCGCCAACGCCTCCGTGATCTACGTGCCGCCGCCGTTCGCGGCCGACGCGAT
>Ga0206116_1000091_pt1 | contig 143180 bp, 128 predicted proteins | sample 3A1Ametagenome_FD_178000 | JGI IMG/M metagenome (GOLD analysis project Ga0206116, IMG submission 178000) | Enriched microbial communities from leaf-cutter ant dump, University of Wisconsin, Madison, United States - 3A1A | ecosystem: Environmental > Terrestrial > Nest > Insects nest > Nest dump...
GGCCCGAATTTCCCGATGTGCCGGGAGGCTGCCCGGTGCCGCCCGCCCCGCCCGCCCCACTCTCCCCGCCGGCTCCCCGCAGACCGCCGAAATCCTGGAATACGATGTCGGTTCCCGGAGCTATGCTGTCATACAGAACCGTGATCGCCGTGCCGTTGCCGCCGTTCCCGCCCTGGCCGCCAGCGCCGCCGGCGCCGCCGTTCCCGCCTGCGGCACCCGAGCCGCCAGCGCCGCCGGCGCCGCCAGCCCCGCCCTGACCGCCGCTTCCGCCCTGGCCGCCGGTCACGCGGGCGACGAATGTGCCGCTGATGGCGCCGACAAGGAAGGTCAGGGTCGAAGGCAATGTCCCATTGCCTCCCGGCGATCCGCTGGTCCCGGCCCCACCGTTCCCGCCGGGATAGCCGGGAACACCCGATGCACCTGCCGGCCCCTGCATTCCCGGAGTGCCGTCGGAGCCGTTGACCCCGATCACCATGACATTGACCACGGTGCCGGTCGCCGCAACGGCGGTCATGGTGCCGACGGCGAGATGCACCGCACTTTCGACCGACAGGGTCGCACCCGGCTCCAGCAGGATGGAGTGGGCGACCAGGCGAAGGGGGTGGCTGTCGGGAGAGCCGATATGCAGAGTCTGACCGGCCCGGACTATGATCGGCCCGGTGGCGAAAACGCGGCTTCCACCGGCGAAAACCTGCGCCGGGGCGACCGAGCTGACCTTCGGGTCGGCGGACAGCACGATCCGGCCGTGATGATCCGCGGTGTCGAGGGCCGGGCCGGCCAGATGCCCGGGATGGAGCCCGTGGAACTCCGCCATCCGGGACAGGAAGGGCGTCAGCTCGGGCCCGTCCGCCGCGGCGATGCGCGGCGCGGCGGTGGCGCCGAGCAGGCCGAGCCGGCGCGCGTTCGCCGGCAATGCGGCAAGCGGTCCGGCGGCAGGCCGCATGGCGACGAAGGATTGCGCGCTCGCCGACGCCTGGGGGTTCAGCAGCGAGGTGTAGAGAGCCAGCGCATGGCCGGTGGTGCTGTTGACCGGGCTCAGCATTCCTCCGGAAAGCCGCATGGTCGTCGGCAGCGGAGCCATCACCGACAGCCCCGGATTGGCCGCGATCACGTCGTTCGGCCGCAGGAGCTGGTAGCTGACGCCGCCGAGCGCCGTCTGGTAGGCGCCCTGGAAGGTGTAGTCGGCGAAACGGACGGTGCCGAAGCCGTAGACGGCGGTGGCGGAGGGGATGCCGCCGTAGGGAACCAGTGCCAGATTGTAGGCGGCGAGCGCGCCCAGGGCGCCGCCGAAATCATGGCCGGCGAACACCAGCGGCTTGCCCGCCACGCCGGGAACTCCGGAAAGGGCGGTGAACAGCGCCGTCGCATAGCTTGGATAGAAGCTGTACAGCCCCTGCAGGATGCGGCCGCCGGAGGTGAACCAGGGCAGTGGCAGCAGGGAGCCGTTGCCCATGAAGGCCAGAAGCTCGATCCACGAACAGGCGCCGCGCGCCGCCACCACCGTGCGGTCTCCGGAGCTGTAGATCGACGCCCAGGTGACGCCGTCGACCACGACGTCGGCCGCCCGCGTGTAGCCGGACGGCAGCGGCTGCGGCAGGTCCGGATGCTGGTAGCGCCCATAGGTCGCGGTCGTCAGCAGAGCCAGCGTGTAGGCGAGGTCGCCGCTGTAGCCGGGAACCGGCGTCACCGTTCCGCCGCCGGCCAGCTGCGGCTGCGGCGCGCCGTAGGCGGTCTGGTAGAAGGCCGGCGTGCGCTCCAGCCAGGGCACGTCGGAGGCGGGAACGGACGCGGTCAGCGTCTGGGCCGCGCCGCTGAAGGCGAAGCCGTCGGGGGCTCCGCCGATCGACGGATAGAAGTCGATGCCATCGAGGTTGCACAGGAAAACCGACCCCAGCGCAGCCGTGACCGCCGCCGCATAGGAGGCATTGCCATAAGCCGGGGTCGAGAAGGAATAGCAGCCGGCCGCGCCGACCGGGCTGGTCATGGAGCCGCCGCTGCCGTCCGGGCCGGTCTGTCCGGGCCGCAGGTCGAGGGCGGCCAGCTGCGCCAGCGGCCCGGCCGGACCCATGCCGACCACCAGGAGCGGAACGTTCGAGGCGTATCCGGGAACGAGCTTCAGCTTGGCGATGGCGGCCCAGACCAGCGTGTGGATCTCGTTGTAGGCCAGCGAATAGCCGAGCGCGATCAGGGAGGTGGTGCCGCCGACATTCAGGTAGGGGGGCGCGGTGGTGGTGGCGGTGAGGAAGGACTGCTCGAAGAACGAGATGAAGGCGGGCCAGTCGACCCCGACCGCCAGCACCGCGACGGGCCCGTCGATGCCGGCCATCGTGCCGGTGGCAAGGAAGCCCTGGCCGCCGCCCGATGTTATGGAATCCTTCGCAAAGGTGGTCACGAGATTCAGGGTGGCCGGGAGGTAGGCCTGGCTGAGGTCGCCGCCCGCAATGTCGACCAGATCGAGCAGGGCATTGGCGGTGGTCGCGGAATACTGGCTGACGGTTCCCATGGCACCAGGGCTCCCGGCGTGAGGATGTTGGCGGAGGTACGGGGAAAAGGAGACGGCGAAAGCCAGCTGGGAGGCGTCGGGACTCCATGACAGGCGGAGCCCGGCGCCTCCCGGCCGCCAATCAGGCCGCCGAGGCCGTGGTCGGATAGCGGATCACGGACTGGGCGCCGGTCTGGCCCGGACTTCCGGGGGTTCCCGCACGGCCGGCACCGCCGCTCGCACCGGCCACGGCGGTGCCGCCGGCCTCGTTCGCGCCGCCGGCACCACCGGCGCCGCCGGGGCCGAAGGCGCCGCCGACACCGCCGGCACCGCCCGGCGTCTGCACCACGATGTCGCCCTGATCGGTGTCCCAATAGACGGTCACCGATCCGCCATTGCCGCCGTTGGCGCCGTTGCCGCCGTCACCCCCGGTGCCGCCATTGCCGCCGGCGCCGCCCTGGGTGGTGGGGCATTGCGGATTCTTGCCGTTGCAGTCGATGCAGACGGCTTGATTCAGTCCGCCGTCGCCGCCGGCACCTCCGATGCCGCCTTGGCCGCCGGAGCCGCCGGAACCGCCATTGCCGCCCTGCGACAGAACGGTGAGCGGGCCGGACAGGCTGCCGTAATGGAGGGTGAAGGGAGGCGGTTCTCCTCCGGCCGTGCCGGCGGTGCCGCTTCCCCCGACCGCCCCGCCGCCACCGGCCGTGCCGTTGGTGGCACAGGTGCAGGTGTAGGTGACCTTGCCCCACCAGTTCGTATGGGCGGTGGCCGTTCCGGGGTTGCCGGCCACGCCCGAAGGTCCGGTGCCGCCGGCCATGCCGGTTGCCCCGTTGGTTCCGCTGGATCCGAGGATCAGGATCTGAGCGTTGATCGAGTTCGTCATGTCAGGTGTCCGTTCTCGACGATGTTCGTGGGGTGGCGGTCAGCCGCTGTAGGGCCGCATGGTCATCGTCGGACCGGAGCCGGCCGGCGTGTTCTTGCCGGTGGCGCCGGGCGATCCCGGACTGCCGCCTGCACCGCCGGCGTTGCCGCCCGCACCGCCGGCGCCACCCTGGCCGAACGTCGTCGCGTCGAGGCTGTAGGTCGGCGAGCCGACAAGCTCGGTGTAGAGGATGACGATGGCGGTGCCGATGGACGCGCCATTGCCGCCTGCGCCGCCATTGGCACCGTTGCCGCCCGTGCCGGTCGCGCCGGCCGGCATGCTGGTCCCGTACTGGCCCTGGCAGCAGCTGGCCACTGTGGCGCCGGCCCCGCCGTTTCCACCCGCGCCGCCATTGCCGCCATTGCCGCCGGCCCCGCCGTTGCCGCCGGTGACCAGGGCATTGAAGGCGCCGGAGATGGAACCGACCTGGAAGGTCAGGCTTGCCGGGCAGCTGCCGTCACTGCCGGGCGAACCGGCCGTCCCGGTGCCGCCGGTACCGCCTTTGGTCGCGCTGGTCGGCGCCGTGCTGCAGGTTGCGTTGTTCTTGCCGCTGCAGACGCCTCCGGTCGCATTGTTGCCCGAAGACCCCTGTCCGCCGGGGCTGCCGCTGGTGCCGGCCGTCCCATTGGTGCCGAGAACGGTGATGTTGTAGTTGACCGTCATTGGACAGCCCTCACAGCATATTGATCTGGGCGGCCTTGAAGGTCACCGGGATGAGGATCTGGATCTGTCCGCCCTGCTGCACGGTGACGGTGCCGAAGATGGCGACCGCGCCGAGGACCGGGTCCTGGGTGACGTATGGGCTGTTGGGACCGATGACCAGGGGATTGCCCGGCGTGACGGTGATGTCCTGCCCGGTGGTCAGCAGAACCTGGTTGGGGAAGCGCAGGGCGTTGATCACCGGCTCGAAGGCCTTGACCTTCTGGCTGTTGCCGTTGACGAAGGCCAGCATCGCCTGGCCGATGGTGTTGTGGTCGGCGGGATGGATCAGGCTCTCCAGCGCACAGTTGTCGTTGCGCGCCCGTTCGATGGCCTTGTCGAAATCGGTCTGCACCGGCTCGGTCGGGTAACGGACGCTGCGGTCGGCATGCGGATTCGCCGCGAAATGATCGTCGGCAACCCCGGCGATGTCCTTCAGCTGCTGGACCGACTGCAGGGTGACCAGCTTGGAGCCCAGATTGTCCTCCGACGGGTCGGAGGAGATCACCATCGGGCCCTTGTGGGTCTCCGGACCGTACGACCGGCCTTCGAGATGCGCGAGGGTCAGGTCGACGGACTTCACCGCCTTGTTCAGAAACGCGACATGCTGCTCGCGATACGTGGCAAAGCTCACGATCATTCTCCCATTCGTATATAGATGTTTGTCTGTTACACGCCGTTGCCTCGCGGTTCGGCAAGCCACTGCTTGACGATCAGGTTCCGGCTTTCGTGGGAAAGTATTTGTTTTTATGTGCCGGCGAAGTGTGCAATTGATGCTCTTATTGTGTCAATAACAAACAAACGTAATTTTTTCGATTATCAGAATTATGACAACAATCTGAAATTCAAAATGTATTCGCATGCGAATGCACTGCTTAAAATCACACCAACGTGGGTAAATTTTCAAAATCAGTGCCTGTGTATGCTTATAAAAACACTTTCAAGCACCGTGGACATCGGCGTGAAATGTATGTCTATATAGTGGAGAGGAACGAGCATCCTGCCGATCAGGAGGCCGCGAACGCCGGCGCAACCGTGTCAGGCCCGGGCTCCAGTGGCGCACTTCCCGCACATCCAAGTTTCCATGGGGACTCCAGCATGCTGACGCTGCAGAAGACCGATCCCAACGGGCTGATACCGACCCTGCGGCGCTGGCGCCGCAACATGTCGCTCTACAAGTCGGGAGCGCTGTTCAACCCGCTGTTCGACCTGCACACCGGCGGCGCTTCCCGTCCGGTGTTTCACGACATCGACCGGGAAATGCCCGCTCTGCGCCGGATCGATGCGGCCTACGACACCATCCGCGAGGAGTTCGACCGGGTGCTGGCCGCCTACGAGCGGCTGCCCTCCTACCACAGCATCGACACCGACGTGATCCACTCCTCGGGCCGGCTGCAGCGCGACCGGCGGTGGAGCGTGTTCATGCTGACCTGTTTCGGCCGTGTGCCGCAGGCCGCCCAGACGCTGGCGCCGCGCACGCTGGAGTTGGTCCGGGACATTCCCGGCGTCTATCAGGCGATGTTCTCGATTCTGGAGCCGGGCAAGAGCGTGCGCGCCCATGAAGGGCCGTCGCGCATGTATCTGCGCTATCATCTGGCATTGCGCGTGCCGACGGTGCGGCCGCCCCACATCCGGGTGAAGGACCGCATCCATGTCTGGAAAGAGCGCGAAAGCGTGCTGTTCGACGATTCCTGGGATCACGAGGTGGTCAACGACAGTCCCGAGCTGCGCGCGATCCTCATGATCGATGTCGCACGCCCCATGCCGGCACCGCTGCGGATGGTGGCCAAGGGCATGGCCACGATGGCGTCGCTGCATTACGCACCCCGCATCGTCCGCACCATGGATGCGCTGGTGCCGCCGCCAAGCCGCTGAGCCGGCCGCTGAACGGACCGGGTTACTTCTCCGCCGCCGCCATCGGCAGGCGCATCCCAGGGCGACGACGGGAGCACAGCGTTGCCGAACCCCATTCGAGTGTTCGCGGATCCGGCCTGGCTGGACCGCGTCGCCGCGGCGTGCCGGGAGGTACCGCGCCAGACCCTCGCCCTGCCCGAAGGCGGGAACGGCCGGATCGACGTGCCCGTCGTCAGGGACCTGTTCCGGCTGCCCGGCGGGGAAGCGCTGAGCGGATGGCGGATCGGGGCCGTCCACCACACCGACTACCTCGACTTCCCGGATCTCCATGCGTTCGGCGAACAGGAGTTGCACGGCCTGCTCGGCGCGGCGCGGAAGGCCGGCTGCGCCTTCGTCCTGTTCTCGCACGTTCCGCGCGGCGGGAGCCTGGGCCGTCTTCTCCACGGCACGGCGCAGCAGGACGGGGACTGGCACACGCTTGCCTGCCAACCCGCCCTCGGCGTCGATGCGACCATGGGGAGCGGCGCGTGGTGGGCGTCGCGCGGCAGGGAGAGCCGCCGCCGTCTGGAACGCTACCGGCGCAAGGCGCTGGAGGCCGGCGGGGTTTTCGCCATCGAGCCGGCGACGGAGGAAACCCTGGAAATCCTGCTGGACCTCCAGTCCCAGCGGTCGGAGCAGGCCGGTCTCGACTGCTTCGCCGCCATGCCCGACTTCTCGGCACTGATCCGCTCGCTGGCCGGGACCGGCATCGCACGGGTCGCCACGCTGCGGCTGGAGGACGAGTGCGCGGGCATCCTGCTGCTGCTCGGGGACGGGGACGCCACCGGCATCTATGCGCAGGCCTTCGCCCCGCGCTGGCGTCACCTCTCTCCGGGAACCGGGCTTTTCGTCCATGTCATCGAGGACGCGTTCCGCCGTGGGCTGCGCTATGTCGATTTCCTGCGCGGGGACGAGCCCTACAAGCGGCACATGGCGACCACGACCGTGGAGATGGACAAGCATCTCTGGCTGGCACCGGACGCCCCGCCGGACACCCTCGCCTTTTTCGAAGGGTTGATCGAGTGATCTGGCGCAGTCCGTACCAGAGCGCCGCCCTGGCCCACGCCCTGGCTGCCGCCGGAATCGCCACGGCCGCCGGGGAGGGGGTTCACGCCAACGCTCTGGGCGGCGGCGGCCTGACCGCCTGGGAACTGGCCTGCGGCGTCGGACGGCCGCTGCCCTGGCCCGCCTTCGTGTTCCGCGACATCCGTCCGCTCGATGCGGTGGAGTGGCGGCCCGGCGGCTACCACACGCTGCTGGCGGAGGACGAGGCCGGGTTCTCCTCCGCCTGCCGCCGCAAGATCGACGCGGCAAGGCGGGCGGGCGTGACGGTGGTGTCGGGCGATGCGGCGGCGGACGCCCTGGTCCTGTTCTCCCCCGACCCGCAGCTGCGCGGCACGCTGGACGACGGCCGCTTCGCCGCGCTCGCTGACGCGGTGAGAACGGCGGGTGCCGGCGAACTGTTCGCCGCCCGCGCGCCGGACGGTGCTCCTTGCGCCGCCGCCCTGGTGCTGCGCTCGCCGGACATCGTCAATCTCCGCTTCTCCGCCGTGGACCGCCGCTACGGGCATCTCCAGCCGATGCGCCTGCTGATCGCCGCCATCCGGAACCGACACCCCGGCCTGCTGCTGGATCTCAGCGGCTTCACCCCGCCCGCGCTGGCCGATGCGCGGGCGCACTCCATCAACCGCTTCAAGCGCGACTTCGGCCATCGGGTCGCCCTGTTCGAGCCGGAGCCATGACCGATTTTCCCTGCCCCCTGTCCATCGTGATCCCCTGCAAGGACGACTGGGCCGTCGTCGACTGCGTCGCGTCGATCCCGCACGGCTTTCCCGTCGCCATCGTCTTCAATGGCTGCGCCGATGGCTTTCCCGAAGCCGTGCTGGCGCGGATCCGGCGCGACTGCGTCCTTCACCGGGTGCTCGACGAGGCCAACCTGTCGCTGGCGCTGGAAACGGGAATCTGGATGGCGCCCGGCGACCGCGTCCTGCTGATGGATGCCGATTGCGTGTTCGCGCCTGGGGCCGTCGAAGCGGCGGCGGCAGCCATGGACGGCGGCAGCCCGCTGGACGAGGTGTTCAAGGGACGCGTGCTGTTCCGCGACGACGGCGGGCTGCGGAGCCGTCTTGTGGCACGCTCCCGCCAGCATCACACGGCGGAGGTCCTGACCGCCTACAAGCCGCCGCTGGCGCTCGACCGGCGCATCGCGGCGCGCATCGGCGGCTATCTGTTCGACCGCCGCCTCGTCTGGCGCGAAGATGCCGACCTCGACCACCGGATCCGGCAGGCGGGCATCGCCATCCGGCCGGTGGAGGGCTGCCTGATCCACCACGAGCCGCTCGAAATCGCCTCCGACCTGCGCAGCACCTTCCGGTACGGGATGGGAGAGGCGCTGGCCGACGCGCTGGGCAAGCGGCTGACCGATGTGCCGCGCTCGGTGCTGAGCACCCTGCGCAGCCAGGGCATCCTGCCGGCGCTCTACATGCTGTTCCGCAACCGGGTCTACACGGCGGGCTATCTCTGGACGAAGCTGCGGCTGCTGACCAGCGCCGACCTGATCATCGACGAGGATCCCCGCCGTGTCGCGCGACGTTCTTGAAACCGCCCGAGCGGTTTTCTCCAGCCAGCGGGCGGTCCGTCTGGAGCCCGAAGCGCTGCCGGCGCTGTGCGCGCAGGCTCCCGAATCCGGGACCATCCCCCAGTCCGCCGACGAGCGGGGAACCGCCCTGGCCCTCCTGTTCGGACCGGTGAACTACTGCTTCTTCACCGCGCAGGGCGCCCCCTATCTCCGCGGCGGATCGGCGCCGGGAGGATCGGCGGCACTGCGCCGCGCCATGGCGGAGGCGCCCATCGACTGGACCGACCTGCGCGCGGTGATGGATTTGCCCATCGGGCGCTGGCGGGAGTTGGTCGGCGGGCCGCTCTACGACACCGACGGGCGCCACGCGAAGCTGACGGGTTTCGCGCGGCATCTGCTGGCGCTGGGCCTTTACCGGACCACCGACGCGCTGGCCGCCATGCCGGATGCCGGAACGCTGCTGCGCGGTCTGACCGGCTCACGCGTCTTCGCGGATCCCTTCCTGAAGCGGGCGCAATCGACCGTCTTCGACGTGTCGCAACTGGCCAAAGCCCGCACCGGCCGGCACCTCGACGGGATCGAAAGTCTGACGCTGCTGGCGGACTACCGGCTGATTCAGCTCTTTCTCCACGCCGGCGTGATCGTGGTCGAGAGCGCCGCGCTGAGTCGCAGCATTCTGGATCGCCACCCCCTGGCCGCCGACGCGCCGGAGACGCTGGCGCTGCGGGCGGCGGTCGTGCTGGCCGGCGGTTTTCTAAAGGGCGCTTTCCCCGCCCTGTGGGACAAGCGGCTTTGGACCCTGACCAAGCGGCTGGAGGCGGACGGGACGCTGCGTGTTCCGCCGCCGCTCGTGCTGACCGACCAGTTCTAGGGAAACCCATGCGCATTCTTGTGCTCGCCCCCCATCACGACGACGAAACCATCGGCTGCGGCGGCACGCTGGCCTGCCTTGCCGCCGCCGGTGCCGAGATCCTGGTGTCCCATGTGTTCGACGGATCGACCGGCATCGCCGGCCTGTCCGCCGATGCGTGCCGCGAGGCGCGCCGTGCGGAAGCCGCGGCGGCGATGGAGATCCTCGGCTGCCGGCTGCTCCCCGGACTGGACGTGCCCGACCGCACGCTTCACGAGCCGGGAGCGCTGATGAGGCCGCTGATCGCCCTGCTGCGGCGGACATGCCCGGCACTGCTGATCGGTCCCCATGCCGGGGATCGCGATCACGAGCACCGGCTGGTCGCTGCGGCGATGGAGGAGGCGTTCTGGATGGCGGCCTCCCCGATGTTTCCGGAGCTGGGCGCCCCCTGCCCGCCGCTTTCGGCTCTGCTTGGCTACGAGGTCTGGACGCCGATCGCCGACCCCGCCCTTGCCGTCGACATCGGCGCCGGAGATGGGAGCGGAACCGAACTCAAGCGCGCCGCGCTGACCTGCTACGCCAGCCAGGACCGCGAGGCCGGCTGGCCGGCCGGGGGGATGGGCCTGTCCGCCTATCGCGGCACGACCCTGCTCGGCGGCGGCCTTGCGGAGGCCTTCACGCTGCGCCGGATGCGGCTGGACGCCCGGCAACTCATCGATCTGTTCAACAGTCCAGGGACGGCAAAATGATGGATGCGTCGGATTTGCGCGGGGGCCTCGCCGCGAACGGCCTGCAGGCGGTCTCGATCACTCCCGTCGAAATTCGGGAGGAGCGCTGGGTGTGCCTGGGCTTCGAGGAAGCCGGCCACGACCGCGGCGATTTCATGCACCTCGCCCTGCTGCGCATGCCGGGCGCGGCAGTGGACGAGGCGGAGGATCTGTACGCGCTGGTGCGTCAGCACTTCGCCGGCCGTCGCGGCGTCTGCACCCGGCTCCATTCCGAATGCCTGCTGGGCGACGCCATGGGATCGTCGCTGTGCGACTGCGGCGACCAGCTTCAAGGCAGCCTCGGCCTGATGCGGCGCGAGGGCAGCGGCATCCTCGTCTATCTGCGCCAGGAGGGGCGCGGCATCGGCATGCGCGCCAAGCTGGACTGTCTGGCCCGCCAGTTCGGCGTCGTCGGCGGACGCCGCGTGGCGGAGCCCCTGTCGCCGGACATGGCCAATCTGGCCGCGGGCTACGAGGTGGATCACCGGGATTACATGGCCGCCGCCGGGCTGCTGTCGGCGCTTGGCGTGGGCTCGGTCCGGCTCGTCACCGGGAATCTTGAGAAGGTGAACGGGGTGCGCCGGCACGGCATCCTCGTCGACGAGCTGATCGACGTGTGGTCCCCAAGCCTGTCCGATACGGCGTGGCGGGAACTGAGGCAGAAGGAAACGCGGCATTACCGCTACGCGCGGCACGACCATGGCCCGGCCGAGTGACGGCGCGCCATGCCGGCCCCCGTCCGGAACCCAGCCTTCAGCCTCGTGTTCAACCTCGACCCCGGCGTCACCTGGGCGGCGTCGCTGGAGCGCTGCGCCGCCTCGTTCGGCATCCCCTGGCTGACCACGCCGGACGACGACCGCACGGGAACCGTCGTCTATCTGGGGGACCGGCTGCCGCCGCGGGCGGCGGGCCGGCACGAGATCTATTTTCTCGCGGCCTGTTCGCTGCCGCCCAACGACGGCGAAGGCGACTGGGCGGAAGAGGCCGCCAACATTGCGCGGGCCGACGCCGTCCTGCTGGTCAGTGCGAGCGAACGCGACAAGGCGATTGCGGCCGGCAGCCCGCCCACCAAGCTGCATGTCGTCGGCGCTCCGTTGCAGGTGCTGATGGACCCTCGGCCGGCATCGGTCCTGCGGACCCGGCGCCGGGTCTGCTTCATCGGCCAGCTTCGCCCGATCAAGAATCCGGCGCTTGAGGTGGAAGCGGTGCGGTCCCTGCGCGACCACGGCTACGAGTGCGTCCATATCGGCTGGCTCGACCGCGATTGGCGCGACCGGCTGGAGGAGGCCGGCGCGCAGATCGTGACCGCCCCCTCGCGGGACGCCTATCTGGAGGCGGTGGCGGGCTGCGGATTCTACATGTCGACCGCCTTTTCGGAATCTCTGTGCCTGTCGGCGCTGGAGGCGGTGGCGCTGGGGTGCGTCCCGGTGGTGCCCGATCACAGCGGCTTCCGCGACTGGTGCCCGGCACGCCACCGCTACGCGGCCCTGACCGTCCAGGCCGCCGTCGGGCGGCTGCTCGCCCTCGATGCCGAGGGAGAGTGCGGTCCGGGACCGGCGATCCTCGCCCCCTATCACCCGCGGCGATTTTTCGACCGGATCGAAGCGCTGGCGCGGAGGACGATTCCATGATCGGACGGCGCGACGAAATCCTGGTCGTGTCGCCCCATTGCGACGATGCCGTTCTCTCGCTGGGAACGCTGCTGGCGCGGGCCCGGCGTCCCGTCCGCGTGCTGACCCTGTTCGACAGTTCCCGGGCGACCATCGACGGCACACCGCCGGAGGCGGTGACGGCGCTCCGTCATGCGGAGGATGCGGGGGTGGCGGCGGCGTTCGGTTACCGCTTCGAGTATGCCGGACTGCCGGATTCGGGCGTGCGCGGAGTCGCCTGGGACGATGCCGGGGCGCCGCTCGACCGCGCCCTGCTGGGGCGGGCGGCGCGCTGGCTGGCGCAACGGCTTGCGGACTCCGGCGGTTCGGCACCGCTGTATCTGCCGGCGGCCATCGGCATGCATCCGGACCACCGGCTGGCGCTCCTCGCGGCGCTGGACGCGCTGGGCCGGAGCCGCCGGCGGGCCGGCCGGCCGGTGATGCTCTATGCCGATCAGCCTTACCTTCTGCTGGGCACCCATGACCATCGCCTGCGCTGCCTGATGGCGGGGCGGCGGGCGGTGCGCCAGCGCATCCGTCCGGCGGCGAGCGCCGCCATGCTGGCCTTCTACCCATCCCAGCTTTCGCCGGAGCGCTGCAATTTCCTGTGCTCCCGCATGAGGCATGAGGTGGCGTGGCACCTGAAACGCAGGGACCCCCGGCGCATCGTCCGTCTCGACCGGCGTGCCCCCCTGCGGCGTCCGGCCGCCTCGGCGGTTCGCCGCAACGGCATGGTCTGAGGAGCGGCTTGGGCTCGCCGGCATGGACAGGCCTTCTCCCGAATTCAGGCCCGCATCCGAAAAAATGAGAACCCTTCGCATTTCATCCTGAGGCTGGAGGCCCGCCCGTTCGTCTGAAGGGAAGGGCGAGGATGTCCCTTGCGGAGAGGATCGAGATGAGTGCTGGCAAGTCGCGCACACGGCTATGGTTCCTGTGGCATTCCTGGCTGGCGATGCCGATCTGGGCCTTCCTGTTTTTCGTCTGCGTCACCGGCACCATCGCCGTGGTCAGCACCGAGATCACCTGGCTGGTCGATCCGTCGATGCGGGCGTCGGGCGAGGGGCAGCCGCTGCCGCCGAGCGCGCTGATCGCCGCGGCCGAAGCGGCTGCCCCCGGCGGGCGGGTCGAGTCGCTGAGCTGGGGCGGTTCCCACATGGCGGTGGGCGCCGAGATGGCGCTGCCCGACGGCACCTTCACCACCGCCTGGGTCAACCCGGTGAGCGGCGCGGTCCAGGGCCTGTCCCCCGGCAACTCGTTCCGTCAGTTCATCCGCGCGCTGCACGGCTGGCTGATGACCTTCCCGACAGGCTGGTATCTGGTGACGGCGCTGGCCATCCCGCTGGCCGGCTCGCTCGTCACCGGGCTCGTGGTCTACAAGCGCTTCTGGAAGTCCTTCTACCAGCCGCGCATCCGCTGGAGGCAGGCACCCCGCGTGATGTGGGGCGACCTGCACCGTGTCGCCGGCACCTGGTCGATCTGGTTCATCGCCGTGATCTCCATCACCAGCCTGTGGTTCCTGATCTACATCGCCCTGTTCCATCTCGGCATCGGGCTTGGCGGCGGCAAGGCGCCGGTGATGGTCGCCCGCGATCAGATTCCGGTGACGGCGGTCAGGCCGAAAACCGATGCCGACGCCGTGGTGGCCGCGGCCATGGCCGCCCTGCCCGACATGCGGCTGCGCTACCTGCGGCTGCCCGACACCGCCTACGACACGGCGTCGGTGATCGGCTCCAGCGGACAGGTGCCGCTGCTGCCGGACATCGTCCGCATCAACCCCTACACCGCCGAGGTGATCGTCGTGGAGGGCGGGCTGGAGGGCGCGTCCGGCGTCGAGCTGACCCGCACCATCATGCGGGCGCTCCACACCGGCGATTTCGGCGGCCTGCCGGTCAAGCTGATCTGGTTCGCCTTCGGCTCGCTGATGAGCCTGCTGGTGTTCAGCGGCATGCTGATCTGGACCAAGCGGACGGCGCGCGCCACCGTCGAGGCGGTGCGCGAGCTGAGGACGGCGAGGGCATCCTCCAATGCGTAACCTCTGGCACCGCGGCAAATTCCATCTCAGCGCGCTGATGATGCTGGTGCCGCTTCCCTTCCTGCCGAACTATTTCAGCCCGAAGCCGATCTTCGCCCCGCCCGAGATCCGGCGGGACGTCAGCGCCGGCCCCTTCGCGCTCGCGCTCGTCACCTACGACGAGGCTCCCCACTGGGCCGGCAACGGCGAGTGGATGAAGGAGTACCACATCCATGTCCGCCCGGCCGACATCGACAAGGTGCGCGGCGTCTTCCTGCGCGTCGGCAAGCCGCGGAACCTGCGCGCCGCGGGCGCGCTGGGATTCGGCAACCCGTACGAGCGGGAGGCCGAGGTGGCGGTGCCGGCCGAGCCGGCCGGGACCGAGGAGCTGTGGGTGACGGTCGAGGATTGGAGCGGACGGATCCATCAGACCTCGACCCCGCTGGCCGGTTTTCTGGGAGGAAAGCGATGACTGCCCGTATCTCGATTCTGGCGGTTGCCGCCGCCCTGTCGGCCCTGTGCGCCGCCACTGCCGCCCATGCCCATTACCCGGTCTGCGAGTGCAGGATGGCGGACAGCCGGACGGTGGTCTGCACCGGCGGCTTCTCCGACGGCTCGAAGGCGCCCGGCGTCGTGCTGGACGTGATCGGCTACGACGAGCAGGTGCTGGTCAAGGGCAGGCTGGGCGAGGATTCCACCCTGTCATTCCCGCGCCCGGCCCAGGATTTCTACGTGCTGTTCGACGCGGGCCCCGGCCACACGGTCGAGATCGAGCACAGCGCCATCAAATAGGGTTCTTCCCCCCATGCATCAGCAGATCGTCCGCCGCGCCGGCGCGGAACGCGAAACCCTGTGGGTCCTGCTCGCCGCCGGCCTGATCCTCGCCACCGCCACGGCGGCGGTCGGGCTGCGGCCGGCACCGGAAGCGGAGGCCGCGATGGCCCCGCACCAGCTCGACTCCCGCACCGCCCTGACCGCCGCCGAACAGGGGCTGTACGCCGACCTCAGAATGGCGGCCGACGAGATCGCCGCCCTGCGCAAGTCCGACGGCCGGTCGCCGCCCCCGGCCGAGCTTGCGGCCCAGGCTTTGCCGCCCTTCGCGGCCGACGCCAGCGCTTCGGCGCGCGGCGGCCATGCCTGGACCCTGACGAAATCCGGCGGGACGGTCGCCTATGTCGGCCTGTCCGCCGAGCCCGCAACAGCGGGGTCGCTGGTCCTGCTGCTGGACGGGCATGACGACGGGCGCGACGACAGTCATGGCGACGGCCATGGCCCCCGGATCTGGCTGAAGCGTGCCGCCGAGGCGCCGCCCGCCCGCCTCGACGAGGCGTCGCTGGCCGCCGCCGGCTGGAAACGGATCACCTCCACCTTCACCGCCGGTGTGACCCGATGAGCGCGACCCGATGAGCCTTTCCCTGAACCGCCGCCGCTTCCTCGCCGCCACCCTGGCGGCCGGCGTTCTTCCCGCCGGCGCTGCCGGCGCCGCCGAGCGCAAGCGCTTCGGCATCACCCTGCACCCCTATTATTCCTATGTCGCCAACATCGTCGGCGACCGGGCCGAGGTGGTGCCGATCATCCCCGCCGGCTTCAACCCACATGCCTACGAGCCGCGGCCGGAGGACATACAGCGCATCGGCAACCTCGACGCCATCGTGCTGAACGGCATCGGCCACGACGATTTCGCCGGACGGATGATCGCCGCCTCGTCCAAGCCCGGCCTGCCGGTGGTCGAGGCCAACGCCGACGTGCCGCTGCTGCCCGCCGCCGGGACGATGGCACAATCAGCGGCACGGGCATCGGGCAAGGTCGTCAACCCGCACAGCTTCCTGTCGATCACCGGCTCGGTGCTTCAGGTCGCCACCATCGCCCGCGAACTGGGGCGGCTGGACCCGGCCAACGCCGACGCCTACACCGCCAACGCCCGGACCTACTCCCGCCGGCTGCGCCAGCTGCGCGCCGACGCGCTGGGCAAGCTGGCGAGCGCCGCCGACACCCGCCTCAGGGTCGCCACCATCCACGGCGCTTACGACTATCTGCTGCGCGAGTTCGGGCTGGAGGTCTCCGCCGTCGTCGAGCCGGCCCACGGCATCGAGCCCAGCCCGGCCCAGCTTGCCGAGACCATCGCGACGATGCGCAGGCTCGACGTGCAGGTGATCTTCTCGGAGCTGAACTTCCCCAGCGCCTATGTCGAGACGATCCGCCGCGAGACCGGCATCCGGCTCTACAGCTTCTCCCACATCTCGCATGGCGACTACGCCGCCGACCAGTTCGAGCGCGAGATGGCCCGCAACATGGACACGCTGGTCCAGGCGATGCTGGAGGCCGGTCCGTGAGTGGCATGAGACTGAGCGGCATGAGGGCAAACGGCCCCGCCATCCTGTTCGACCGGGTCGACCTGACGCTCGGCCGCACCGCCATCCTCGAACAGGTCTCGCTCGCCGTGGCTCCCGGCGCCGTCCATGCCGTGGTCGGCCCCAACGGCGGCGGCAAGTCGTCGCTGATCCGCGCCCTGCTGGGGCAGGCGCCGCACCGCGGTACCATCCGGCTGGACTGGCCCGGCGATGCGCCCGGCACCGTCGCCTACGTGCCGCAGGCGGTCGAGTTCGACCGCGGCCTGCCGCTGACGGTGGAGGATTTCCTGGCCGTGCTGTGCCAGCGCCGCCCTGCCTTCCTCGGACCGGACCGCCGGCTCGGCTATGGCGAGGCCCTGTCCCGCGTCGGCATGGCGGGCAAGGGCCGCCGCCGCTTCGGTGCCCTGTCGGGCGGCGAGCGCCAGCGTGTGCTGCTCGCCCAGGCGCTGATTCCGGCCCCCGACCTGATCGTCCTCGACGAGCCGATGACCGCGCTCGACGAGGCCGGCGTCGCCATCTTCGAGACCCTGCTGGCCGAGTTGACCGCCGCCGGCACCACCATCCTGTGGGTCGAGCACGACCTCGCCCAGGTGCGGCGGCTGGCGACGCGGGTGTCGGGGCTGAACCGGCGCGTGCTGTTCGACGGCCCCCCGCCGGAGATGCTGTCGCCCGACCGTGTGCTCGGCCTGTTCTCCGCCGCTCCCCGAAAGATGGCGTCATGAACTTCGAGACCCTGCGCGCCCTGATCCAGGGCTGGGCCACGGCCGGGTGGCTCCCCGCCGGGCTGACCCATGGCTTCCTGGTCAACGCGCTGCTCTCCGGCCTGGTCATCGGCCCGGTGCTGGGCGGGCTCGGCACGCTGGTGGTGACCAAGCGGCTGGCCTTCTTCTCCGAAGCGGTCGGCCATGCCGCCCTGACCGGGGTCGCCATCGGCATTCTGGTGGGGGAGCCCTACACCGGCCCCTATGCCAGCCTGTTCGGTTACTGCCTGCTGTTCGCGCTGCTGGTCAACTACACGCGCAACCGCAGCAACCTGACCTCCGACACGCTGATCGGCGTCTTCCTGTCGGTGTCGCTGGCGCTCGGCGCCAGCCTGCTGCTGGTCCTGGCCAGCCGGGTCAACATCCACATCCTGGAAAACGTGCTGTTCGGCTCGGTGCTGACGGTGGACGACCGCGACCTGACGGTGCTGCTGGCGGTGGCCGCCGGGGTCACCCTGCCGATGCTGGCGCTGTTCAACCGTCTGCTGCTGGCCAGCTTCAACCCGGCGCTGGCGCGGGTGCGCGGCGTGCCGGTGAAGGGGCTCGACTATCTGTTCATCATGCTGGTGACGGTGGTCACCGTCGCCTCGGTCAAGATCATCGGCGCCATCCTGGTCGGTGCCCTGCTGGTGATCCCGGCCGCCGCCGCCCGCGTCGTCGCGTCGTCGCTGCGCGGCTTCTTCCTGCTGTCGGTCGCCTTCGCCAGCATCGCGGCGGTGGCCGGCATTCTGCTGCCGGTGCAGTTCGCCCTGCCGGTGCCGTCGGGCGGCGCCATCATCCTGGCGGCCGGGCTGCTGTTCCTCGGCGCGCTGCTGGCGCGTCTGGTCATGAGAGGGGACGAGGGATGAGACGTGTCACGCTCGCGGCGCTCCTGCTGCTGGCGGCAGCCCCGGTCGCGCAGACCGCCGGCGCCGAAACAGTGCTGGCCGGGCATCCGGTCACCGCCGGGCTTGCCCGGGCGCTGACCCGCGGCACGGCGGTGGAGGTCGAGGCGGCGGTGCCGCCCGCCATCCCGATGGGCCGCCAGCAGTCCTTCCTCAGCGGGCGCGGCGAGGCCAAATTCGCCGAGGCGGCGCGCAAGGCCGACGCGGTGCTGACCCTGCGCTCGGTCTGGGTGGAGGATCCGCTCTATCCGCTGGCGCGGCGCGCCAACATCCGGCTGGTCGAGATCGATGCAGCCCGGCCGGTGGACGGCGCCCTGCCCGGCATCGCGCTGCGCGACGGCGCCGCCTTCCCCTGGCTGGGCGTCGCCAACGCCGGGCGGATGGCCGACATCCTGGCCGCGGACCTGCGGCGCCTCTATCCGGCGTCGGCCGCCGCCATCGACGCCAACCTCGCCACGGTAAAGCGCAACCTGCTGGCGCTGTCCTCGCGGACGGCGCAGAGCTTCGCAGCACTGCCCGACCCGTCGGTGGCGGCGCTGTCCGACCGCTTCGCCATGCTCGCCGCCGATTTCGGCCTCGACCTGCGCAAGGTCTGGACCCGCGACGACCGGGACTGGACGCCGGAGCGTCTTGCCGAACTGACCGCCGTCCTCCGGGCCGAGCGCATCCCGGCGGTGCTCCACCACCGCCAACCGGCACCGGAGATCGCCCGGGCCGTCGCCGACGGCGGCGCCCGCCTGATCGTGCTGGACAGCCTGGAAAGCGGTCCTCCCGCCGCCATCGACGACGCCCTGGCGAAGATCGCCGAACAGCTGGAGGCGGGGCTGCGCTGAGCCCCGCCCCTCCCTGCCATCTTCCCCTGCCTTCTCCCCCCGCCCTACTCGCTCGACAGCGCCGCCACCGGGTCGAGGCGGGCGGCGCGGCGGGCGGGGATCAGGCCGAAGACCAGTCCCGTCGCCACCGCCGAGGTCACCGCCCCGGCGATGGCGGTCGCGGTGAACAGCACCGGCATCACGAACAGCCCGACCAGCGCCCCGCTCGCCACCCCCAGCGCCACCCCGACCAGACCGCCCAGCCCGGCAACCAGCGCCGCCTCCATCAGGAATTGCCGCTCGATGTCGGCGGCCCGCGCCCCGGCGGCCATGCGGATGCCGATCTCGCGGGTCCGCTCGGTCACGCTGACCAGCATGATGTTCATCACCCCGATGCCGCCGACCAGCAGGGTCACCACCGCGGCGCTGCCGAGCAGCAACGTCATGGTGTCCTGCGTCTCGGTCGCCGTCCGGATGCGGGCGGTCACGTCGCGGATCTGAAAATCCTCCTGCCCATGCCGCTTGGTCATCAGGGCCTTGACGGCGTCGCGGGTCTCGGCGATGCGCCCGACATTGTGGACCGACACCAGGATCAACTGGAGGTCGGGCTTGCCGACCAGCCGCTGCACCCCGGTGGACAGCGGCACGAACACCCAGTCGTCGGTGTCCTGGCTGCCGGTGAGGTCGCCCTTCTGCCCCATCACGCCGGTGACCTGGAACGGGATGTTGTTGACCTGCACATGGCGGCCGAGCGGCGACTCCCCGTTCGGGAACAGCCGCTTCGCGACATTGTGGCCGAGCACGGCGACCGCTGCCCCGGCCCGCTCGTCGGCGGTGGTGAAGAAGGAGCCCGCCGCCACCGGCCAGCGGTGGGTCAGCGGCAGCGAGGCCGAGGTCGCCAGCCCGCTGGTGCGGTGGTCGATGTTGCCGTAGCGCACCATCACCGGCATGTCGAGATAGGGCATGACGCTCTCGACGTTGGGAAGCCGCAGGATGGCATCGCCGTCCGCCTCGGTCAGCGGCGTGGTCGGCAGGCGGGGATCGCCGCTGCCGGCCAGCACATAGACCAGGTTCACCCCCAGCGCGCCGACCCGCGCCATCACCGCCCGCTTGGCGCCTTCGCCGATGGCGAGCAGCGCGATCACCGACGCCACGCCGATGACGATGCCGAGCAGGGTCAGCGCCGTCCGGAAGCCGTTCGCCCCCAGCGAGCGCAGCGCCGCCGCGAACGCCTCCCCAGCGCTGGTCCAGACGGAGGCCGGGGTATGGTGCTCCGCCGGGGCCGATGCCGGGGCGGGAGCGGCGGTACCGGACCGCCTGCCGCTGTCGGCGACGATGCGCCCGTCGCGCATCTCCACCACCCGGTCGGCGGCCTCGGCCACCTTGCGGTCGTGGGTGATCAGGACGATGGTGCGGCCCTCGGCGGCCAGTTCTCGCAGCAGGGCCACCACCTCGGCGCCGCTGGCGCTGTCGAGCGCGCCGGTCGGCTCGTCGGCCAGGATCACCGGCGCGCCGTTCATCAGCGCCCGCGCGATCGACACGCGCTGCTGCTGGCCGCCCGACAGCTGGTTGGGCCGGTGATGGCGGCGCTCCCCCAGCCCGAGCCGGCCGAGCAGTGCCGCGGCGCGGCTTTGCCGCACAGCGGCGGGCAGGCCGGCATAACGGCCCGGCATCTCGACATTCTCCTGCGCCGTGGTGCCGGGGATCAGGTGATAGTGCTGGAAGACGAAGCCGAAGCCACAGCACCGCAGCGCCGCCCGCTCGTCGCCCTCCAGCTCCGACACGTCGCGCCCGCCAACCCGGTAGCTGCCGGAGGTCGGGCGGTCGAGCCCGCCGAGGATGTTCATCAGCGTCGATTTGCCCGAGCCGGAGCTGCCGACGATGGCGACGAACTCCCCCGCCTCGACGGTCAGCGAGACGCCGCGCAGCACCTCCACCGCGACCCCGCCGCCGGTGGCGTAGGTCTTGCGGATGTCCTCCAGGACGAGGAGGGGGGCGCTCACAGCCGGAACCCGATGCGGGGCGGGCGGCCGTCGTCGGTCCGCCAGCCCACCACGATCCGCTCGCCCTCGGCCAGCCCTTGCAGGATCTGGGCGTTGAAGCGGTCGCGCACGCCGATGCGCACCTCGCGCGTCACGACGGCGCCGCCCTCCCCGATCATCGCGACGCTGTGCCGCCCGGACGCCTCGTCCGTCGCGGTGAGCGCCGCGACCGGGACGGTCAGCGCATCCTTCGCCTCGGCGGCGACGAAGAAGACCTGGGCGGTCATCTCCGGGCGCAGCTCGCCGCGCTCGTTGGCGACCTCGAACAGGGCGGTGTAGAGCACGACGGTGCTGGCGCCCGTCCCGCCGCCCGAGGACGCGGCGCCGTTGGATGACCCGCTCGTCACCGGCTTCGGCGGGGCCGGCAGGATCTGCTGCAACCGCGCCGTCCAGCGCCGGCCCGGGTGGCCGAGCGTGGTGAAGTAGAGCGGCATGCCGTCGGTCAGGCGGGTGACGTCGGCCTCCGACACCTGGGTCCAGACGGTCATGGCCGACAGGTCGGCGATCCTCATCAGGACCGGCGCCTCGTAGGTCGAGTTGATGGTCTGGCCCTGGCGGGCGTCCACCGCGATCAGCGTGCCGCTCATCGGCGCATAGATGCGGGTATAGCCGAGCTGCGCCTCGTCGGCCTGGAGGGTCGAGTCCGTCTGGCGGATCTGGGCGAGCGTGGCGTCGACCTGGGCGGCGGCGGTGCGCGCCTCCATCCGCGCCTGGTCGTAGGACTCGCCGCGCCCGGCCTCGACGCGGCGCAGGGCGGTCTGGCGGGCAAGCTGGGCCTGGGCGAAGTCGGTGCGCGCCCGCAACTCGTCGAGCAGGGCGGTCAGGCGGGCGCGCTCGGCGCGGCCGGCCTCGACCTTGGCCTGTTGCAGGGCGGGGTCGATCTCGGCCAGCAGGTCGCCCTCGCGCACCATCTGCCCGACCTTGACGTGCAGCCGCATCAGCTGCCCCGACACCTGGGCGCCGACATCGACATAGGCGCGCGGCTGGATCTTGCCGAGTGCGGTCACCGTGTCCTCGACCGTGCCGCGCCCGATCACCGCCAGCTCGGCGGACGCGGCCGGGTCGCCGGGTCGCAGCAACGCGGCGGTGGCGAAGCCGGCGACGACCACCCCGACGGCGAGAACGGCCCTGTACCGGCGGCGGGCAGGCGGGGGTGATCTGGTCATGGCGGCGGTCGCTGTCCCTGTGGAATTACAATACGCGAATGCGTATCGTTCTCAATCATAGACGTTTGGCAGACGCTCGATCCTCACCGCTGAAGCGACACTGTCCGCCCAACGGCGACGGGCGCACAAACCGCCTTCACGTCACGACGACCGCCGCCGGTCACCCCCTCACCCCGATCCCGCAAAGATTTCTCCAAAGGCCGATCTATTGATTGCGAATGATTCTCATTCATGGTTAGGACTGGATTTCCGATGGATCGCTGGAACGGGTGTCGCCGAGGTCATGGCTGAAAGAGACCGGTCTTCCCTGTTGGGACTGCTGATTGTCCATTACGAGGAGATGACCGGCCATCTGGCCCGGCGCCTCGGATCGCTCTGCCTTGCCGAAGACGTCGTGCAGGACACCTACCTGCGCCTGCGCAGCCTGAATGCCCTGCCGGAGATCGACAACCCGCGCTCCTACCTGTTCCGCATGGCCGACAACATCGCGCTCGACCGGCTGCGGGCGGAGACCCGGCGGGGACGCCGTTTCGCCCCGGCCGAACTGGGGATGGAGCGCCCGCTGGAGGAGCCCGACGCGGAGACCGCCCTGGAGCACAAGCAGCGGCTGGAACGGCTGAGCCATGCGCTGACCGAACTGCCGCCGCGCTGCCGGGAGGTGTTTCTGCTTCACAAATTCGATGGATTGAGCCATGCCGACATTGCCGCGCGCCTGGGCATTTCGCGCAGCATGGTGGAGAAGCACGTGATGAAGGCCTTGGCCCATTGCCGCGACCGGCTGGCTCTGTGACCGGCCGCGACGGCAGACCGCCGGAGCCGTCCGGCGACCCGCGCGAGGCGGCGCTGGCATGGTTCGTCCGGCTGGAGTCCGGCGACGCCGACGACGCCGACCGGGCGGCCTTCGCCGACTGGCTGGCGCGGGACCCCGCCCATCGGCAGGAATTCGACCGGCTGTCCGGGGTCTGGGGCGATCTCGACCGCGTTCCCGACCCACGTTTGCCAGACCCGCGCCTGCCCAACTCGCGCTGGGCCGTCCGCCCGCTGCCGACCCGACGCCGGCTTCTTGCATTCGGCGTGGGCGGTGCCGCGGCCTGCGCCGCCGGGCTCGGGGGCACGGTGGTCCTGACCGGCTGGCCGGGCGAGATCCGCACCGGGACCGGCGAGCGCCGCTCGCTGGCGCTTGCCGACGGCTCCTCGGTCGATCTCGATGCCGGCAGCGCGCTCGCCGTGGAGTTTTCCGCCACGGAACGCCGGGTCCGCCTGATCGATGGCCGGGCGCGCTTCGTCGCCGCCGCCGATCCGGGACGCCCCTTCGCGGTGGCCTGTGCCGACGGCAGCGTCACCATGGTCGATGCCACCGTCACCCTGCACCGCCGGCCGGACGATGTGGTCGTCGCAGTGGAAAAGGGCACCGCCACGCTGGCGGCGGCGAACCGGCCGCCGGTCCATCTCGCCACCGGCCATTGCCGCAGCTACGGACCGGACGGACCCGGCCCCCTGCTGCGCGACGGGGTGGCGGCGGAAACCGCGTGGCGGCAGGGGCGGCTGGTCTTCCAGGCACAGCCGCTCGATGCGGTGGTCGCCGACCTCAACCGCTACCATCCCGCCCGCATCCTGCTGTGGGACCGTCCGCTCGCCGCCTTGAAAGTCGACGGCAGCGTCGACATTGCCCGCCCGGACGCGGCGCTCAACGCCATCGTCCGCATCCTGCCCGTGCGCGCGCTGCGGCCTTTTCCCGGACTGATCGTCATCCGTTCCGTCTAGCCGGTTCCGGAGAGTTTTTTTGCGAAGGGGGGTGAGGGACCGCCCTTCGGCCAGCGTCCTGACTCACCGAATAGCAAATGCAACTCATTCGCATTTTTGGGGGTCGTAGCGATGGTTGGTACTGGGGGGCGCCCGACGGCACGGTCGGTCAGGGGACGGGTGATCGGAGGACGGGTGACCGGGGGACAGGCAAAGGGCCGGATCGGTTGGAAGCCGGTCCTGATGGGGATGCTGCTGGCGACGACCGCGCTGCATGGCGCACGGGCGGCCTCCTCCGCCGCGGCCGTTCCGCAGCTGGCGCAGCAGACCGGCACGCGCGCCTTCGCCATCGCCGGCGGCCCCCTGCCGGGCGTGCTCGCCGCCTATGGGCAGGCCGCCGGGCTTCAAATCCTCTACCCGACCGACATCGCGCAGGGCCTGTCCTCCCCCGGCGTCACCGGAACCATGGCCCCGCGCGAGGCGCTGGTGCGTCTGCTGGCGGGGACGGGACTGACCGCGCGCTTCGTCGATGCCGACACGGTGACGCTGGAAAAGCCGGTCAGCGGCAGCGACGGCGCGACGATGCTCGATACGATGACGGTGCAGGGCGTCGCCTCCAGCGACCGCGGCCGCAGCGAGGGCAGCGGTTCCTACGCCGCCGCCGGCCCGTCGACCAGCGCAACCAAGCTCGACCTGACCCCGCGCGAGACGCCGCAGTCGGTCAGCGTGATGACCCGCCAGCGCATGGACGACCAGGGGCTGAACGAGATCCGCGACGTTCTCGACCAGACCGTCGGCGTGTCGCGGATGCAGCGCGGTGCGATAGGCAGCGACGGAGACGAGGTCTTCGCGCGTGGCTTTGCGGTTTCGAACTATCAGGTGAACGGAATCCCACGCTCGACCGTGTACGGATTCGACGACTCCATCTCCGACATGGCCATTTTCGACCGGGTCGAGGTGGTGCGCGGTGCGTCCGGCCTGCTGAACGGCGTCGGCGAACCGTCGGCCTCGGTCAATCTGGTCCGCAAACGCCCGACCTCGACCGTCCAGGGCTATGCCGAAGCGCAGGCCGGCTCCTGGAACCGCTATCGCGGCGAAGCCGACCTGTCGGGTCCGCTGACGGAGAATGGCAGGCTGCGCGGGCGTATCGTCGGCGCCTATCAGGACAACGACAGCTTCATCGACCGCCTGCACGGTCGCAAGAAGGTCCTGTACGGCGTTCTGGAAGCCGACATCACCGAGGATACCACCTGGACGGTCGGCGCCGAATATCAGAAGCACCGCTCCGACCACGCCTCCAACGCCGGCTTCCCGCTGTTCTACGCCGATGGGACGAAGACGGACTTTTCCCGGTCCTACAACAGCGGCGCCAATTGGGCATATCACATGCACGACAACCTGACCGTCTTCAGCGAGCTGAAGCACCGGTTCGGGGACGGCTGGACGGCGACGCTGAACGTGGAGCACAGCCGCCGCGAATATGACAGCCTGCTCGGTTTCGGCACCAACGGCGACCTGAACCGCGACGGCACCGGCATGGGCGTATGGGCCGGCCGCTGGAACTCGAACCTGCAGCAGACCACGGTCAGCGCCGACGTGAACGGCGGCTTCGACCTGTTCGGGCGGCGGCACGACCTGATGGCCGGCGTCAGCGGCTATTACGCCAAGCGGGACGGCCTCGACTCCCCGCTCTGGTACATCGACGGCTACGATCCTTCGATCTCCAATTACTTCACCTGGAACGGCAACATCGCCCGGCCGACGCTCGACCCGACCGGCTGGTCGCAGACCGATGAGCGGCAGATGGCCGCCTACGCCGCAACTCGCCTGCGCCCGACCGACGCCTTGTCGATCATCCTCGGCAGCCGCATCAGCCGGTGGGAGCAGATCGAGGAGAGCCACCCGAACGGGGGGGCGGGAACCTACGGCAAGCGGTCGGAGAACGGCGTTGTGACGCCCTATGCGGGGGTCGTGCTCGACCTGACCGACATCTGGTCGGTCTATGCCAGCTACACCAGCATCTTCAAGCCGCAGGACTACAAGGACGCCAGCGGCCAGACGCTGGCCCCGCTGGACGGCGATGCCTACGAGACCGGCGTGAAGGCGGAGTTCTTCGGCGGCGCCCTGAACGCCAGCGCCGCCGTGTTCCTGATCAAGCAGAACAATCTGGGCGAGGTCGACCCCGGACGCTTCACCCCGTCCGGCGCTCAGGCCTACCGCGCGGTCAAGGGTGCCGAAAGCCGGGGCTTCGAGATCGAGGCCGCCGGCGAGGTGATGGCCGGCTGGCAGGTCGGCGGCGGCTACAGCCACAGCTCCGTCAAGAATGCCGACGGCCAGCGGCTGATGACCTATGTGCCGCGCGACAGCTTCAAGCTGTTCAGCACCTATCGCCTGCCCGGCGCCTGGAACCGCCTGACGGTGGGCGGCAACGTCAAGTGGGAAGGCGACGTCTATACCGGTACCGGCGCCGAAAGGTACGACCGCGACGGCTATGCGGTGGTCGATCTGATGGCGCGCTATGAGATCACCGACAAGGTTTCCGCCACCCTGAACGTCAACAACGTGCTCGATAAGAAATATATGAGCAGCATCGACGTCTCCGGCTATTACGGCGAGCCGCGCAACGTTCTGCTGTCCCTGCGGGCGACCTGGTAAGCGTCGGGCGGACCCGCAACTGTCCGCATGGGTCCGCCGCCTTGCCGAAGCCGGATCATGACTCCGCGGGCCGGCCGAGCAATTCCGTCAGTTTCAGGAACTGGCCGGCCAGCGGATTTGTCCGGCGCCAGACCATGCCGATGGTCCGGGAGGGCTGGGGATCCTTGAAACGGACGACGGAGACCGCGCCCGAACCGGTCTCCACCCCCACGGCCATCTCCGGGATCAGCGTCACCCCCATGCCGGCCCTGACCATCTGGACCAGCGTGGAGAAGGAGTTCGCCTCCAGCGCCTTCCGCGGCGTCGAGGACGGCATGTTGCAGAAGGACAGGGCCTGATTGCGGAAGCAGTGCCCTTCCTCAAGCAGCAGCAGCCGCATCTCCCGCAGCATTTCCCCGGTGGGCACCGGCTTCCCCGCATCGTCGGCCGGGCGGACCAGCAGGAAATCCTCGGTGAACAGCACCATTTCGGTCAGCGACGGCTCGAACACCGGCAGGGCGACGATCGCGGTGTCGAGCCGCCCGTCCGCAAGCTCTTCGAGCAGTTTCGAGGTCATCGCCTCGCGCACCTCGATCTCGACCTGCGGGTGCTCCCGCGTGATCGCCCCGATCACGGCCGGCAGCAGATAGGGGGCGATGGTGGGGATCATGCCGATGCGCAGCCGGCCGCTGATCCGGTTGCGCGAGACCAGTGCAAGCTCCCCCAGCTGATCGACCGACCGCAGGATGTCGCGGACGCGCAGGGAGGCCTCCTGCCCGAAGGCGGTCAAGCGGATGCTCCGGCCGCCCCGCTCGACCAGTGCCGCCCCCAGCGCCTCCTCCAGCTCCTTGATCTGCATCGACAGGGCGGGCTGCGAAACGGCGCAGGCCGCCGCCGCGCGTCCGAAATGGGCGTGCTGCGCCAATGCATCGAAATAGCGAAGCTGCCGGAGGGTGACGGACCCGGGAATCATAAGCTTGCCTTATCGCAGCAATCACCAAAGACCATTTTACCTGATCGCGCGTTAACCATACAGTTTTATCCACAGAGCATTCAGTGCCGCCACGCGAATCCGTAAGCGAAGCAGGAGGAACCGATGGACGCGAAGACCGATGAGAGCGCAGGCAAATGCCCGTTCAGCGGGGGAGGCGGGGGAAGCGGAGGGGGTGGCGGCGGAGGCCGGGGCCGCCGGAACCGCGACTGGTGGCCGAACGCGCTCGATCTCGAAATGCTGCACCGGAATTCGGCCCTGTCCGATCCGATGGGCAAGGATTTCGATTACGCCAGGGAATTCCAGTCGCTCGACCTCGACGCGGTCATCAGGGATCTGCATGCCGTGATGACGGACTCGCAGGACTGGTGGCCTGCCGACTTCGGTCATTACGGCGGGCTGATGATCCGCATGGCATGGCACAGCGCCGGCACCTACCGCATCACCGACGGCCGCGGCGGCGCCGGCACCGGCCAGCAGCGGTTCGCGCCGCTCAACTCCTGGCCGGACAACGCCAATCTCGACAAGGCGCGCCGTCTCCTGTGGCCGGTCAAGCAGAAGTACGGCCGCAAGCTGTCCTGGGCCGACCTGATGGTCCTGGCCGGCAACGTCGCTCTGGAATCGATGGGCTTCAAGACCTTCGGCTTTGCCGGCGGCCGCGTGGACGCCTGGGAACCGGAAGAGCTTTTCTGGGGTCCGGAGGGCAGCTGGCTCGGCGACGAGCGCTACAGCGGCGAACGCCAGCTCGCCGACCCGCTGGGCGCGGTGCAGATGGGGCTCATCTACGTCAATCCGGAGGGGCCGAACGGCAATCCCGACCCGGTGGCGGCGGCACACGACATCCGCGAGACCTTCCGCCGCATGGCGATGAACGACGAGGAGACCGTGGCACTGATCGCCGGCGGCCACACCTTCGGCAAGACGCATGGTGCGGGCGATCCGTCCTTCCTCGGCCCGGAACCCGAAGCCGGTGCGCTGGAGGACCAGGGTGTCGGCTGGAAGAGCAAGCACGGAACCGGGTTCGGCGCCGACGCGATCACCGGCGGCCCGGAAGTGATCTGGTCCCAGACCCCGACGCGGTGGAGCAACCACTTCTTCGACAACCTGTTCAAATTCGAATGGGAATTGACCAAGAGCCCGGCCGGTGCCTGGCAGTGGCAGGCGAAGGATGCCGAGCCGTCTATCCCCGGTCCCGCCGCCGGCTCCGCGAAGCGCCTGCCCACCATGCTGACGACCGACCTGTCGCTGCGCTTCGACCCGGCCTATGAGAAGATCTCGCGGCGCTTCTACGAGAATCCGGACCAGTTCGCCGACGCCTTCGCCCGCGCGTGGTTCAAGCTGACCCACCGCGACATGGGGCCGGTCGTCCGCTATCTCGGCCCGCTCGTCCCGAAGGAGACGCTGATCTGGCAGGACCCGGTCCCGCCGGTCGATCATCCGCTGGTGGAGGATGCCGACGTCGCCGCCCTCAAGACCCGGATTCTCTCGTCCGGCCTTTCGGTCCCGCAGTTGGTGTCGGCGGCGTGGGCGTCGGCGTCCACCTTCCGCGGCTCCGACAAGCGCGGCGGCGCCAACGGCGCGCGCATCCGCCTCGCCCCGCAGAAGGATTGGGAGGTCAACGAGCCGGCGCAGTTGCAGACCGTGCTGCAAACGCTGGAGGCCATTCAAAAGGACTTCAACGCGGCAGCCGGCGGCGGCAAGCGGATCTCGCTCGCCGACCTGATCGTGCTGGCCGGCGGTGCGGCCATCGAAAAGGCGGCCCAGGATGCCGGCCTGACCCTGCAGGTGCCGTTCTCGCCCGGCCGCACGGACGCATCGCAGGAGCAGACCGACGTCGAGTCCTTCGCCCCGCTCGAACCGCGCGCCGATGGCTTCCGCAACTATGTCAACAGCGGCAGGCAGCAGTTCATGATTCCGGAAGAGGCGCTGGTGGACCGGGCGGCATTGCTGCGGCTGACCGGCCCGGAGATGACGGTTCTCGTCGGGGGCCTGCGCGTTCTCGGCACCAATGTCGGCGGCGCTAGGCATGGCGTCTTCACCGACCGGCCGGGGACGCTGACCAACGACTTCTTCGTCAACCTGCTCGACATGGGCACGGAGTGGCAGCCTCCGAATGCGGACGGCATCTATGAAGGACGGGACCGCAGGACGGGGCAGCCGAAATGGACGGCGACCCGCGTCGACCTGATCTTCGGGGCGCATTCGCAGCTCCGCGCGGTGGCGGAAGTCTATGCCTGCCGTGACGCGCACGAGAAGTTCGCGAAGGACTTCGTCGCCGCCTGGACGAAGGTCATGAACGCGGACCGCTTCGATCTGGCCAGACCGTCCCACTGACGCGGACGGGCTTCACCGGGAGGCGCTCCGGCCCCTGAAAACGGGGCGCCTCCACAGGTCAACTCCACAAGGTCAACTCCATGGCCGGACCGATGAGGGACATGGGAGGCTCGATCATGAGCGACCGCCAGACACAGACCGACCGCGAGTGGCTGATCTTCATCGAGAGGGATATCGATGCTCTCGACCGCCAGATCTACCACGCGCGATGGACGATCACCCAGTCGAAGACAGCCCTTGAACGGCTGTGCGCCGCCCGCGACTCCCTGTTCGCCCAGGCGCAGGAAATCCTGGACCGCCTCGACGGCAAGCCATCTCCCTAGCCGGCCGCAACACTCCGCCGCCGGCCCCGTGACAAAGCCCGGTCCGGGCGGGTGGAGCAGCGCCCGATAATAAGAATGGTTCGCATTCTAAGTTCGGTGCGGCTATACCGGTGTGACCGGCGTTCCGGGCGAAGGCCCCAGGACTGCCGGCTCCCCTGCACCCGGCAATCCACGCATCCGTGACCGATACTTTCCGCCCTCCCCTCACCGCCGACCTCCGGCCCCGGCGCGCCCGATGACAGGCACCGTCGGCACATGGGCGCGCAGGATCGCGGAGCTGTTCGATGCGCACCGGCTGCGGGTGGAGCGTGCCATCGCGCGGCGGACCGGCGATCCGCAGACGGCGGGCGATCTGGCGCAGGATGCCTTCCTCCGGCTTGCCCGTTTGCCCGACGGCGAGGCGGTCCAGAATCCGGCGGGCCTGCTCTATGTGGTGGCCGACCGCATCGCGCTGGACCATTGCCGGGCCGCCCGGCGCCAGCGCCTGCGCGAGGCCGGGCCGCCCGACGAGGATTTGCCGGCCGCAGGCCCCGCCGCCGACGCGCTGGTGGAGCGGACCCAGACCATGGCCCGGCTGCGCGGCGCCATCGACGCCTTGCCCCCCAAGACCCGCGAGGTGTTCCTGCTCTACCATGTCGAAGGGCTGCCCTACCGCGCCATCGGCGAGCGGCTGGGCATCTCGCCGCGCACCGTGGAGTACCATCTGCGCACGGCGCTGGAACAGTGCCGCGCCCACATGAGGCGGCGCCCGCTGCGCTGAGCGGCGGGGTCCGCATCCCGTCGGGTCATTTTCTTTGAGGGATCGGCCTTCGCCGGTCGTCTTCCACTACACGAGGCGAACAGGAGCTTGCGGCAGGACGTGACGGATCATCGGGATGACCAGCGCAGGGGACCGGCAGACAGGGAAACGGCGGATACCGGATCCGATGGGGACCGGCTGTTCTCCGAAGCCAACGCGTGGTTCTTCCGCCTGCAATCCGACGACCACACCGCGGCGGAGCGTGTCGCCTTCGTCGAATGGCTGGCCCGCAGCCCCGCCCATGCCGATGCCTGGACCGACGTGCAAGCCCTTCTGCACGATCTGAAGGAGCCCGCGCGCGCCGCCCACCGCGCCGCCCATGCTGGATCCCGCATCGCGCCGTCCCGCCGCAAGACGGCGGCCGGCGGCGTCCGGCGCTTCGCCGCGGCGATGGCGGTCCTGCTGGCGGTCGGCGGGCTCGGCGTCTGGCGCGGGCCGACGCTCTACCAGAATGCCGTCGCCGATCAGGTAACCTCGGCCGGGCAGCGCCGGACATTGACCTTACCGGATGGCTCCACGGCCGAGATGAACGGCGGCACGGCACTCGCTCTCGATTTCCAAAGTGGCGAGAGGCGCGTCCGCATCCTGCGCGGAGAGGCGTGGTTCCACGTCACCCGCGATCCCGACCATCCCTTCGTCGTCGATGGCGGGGCCGGCGCTGCCCGCGTGCTGGGCACCCAGTTCAGCGTCCGGCGCGACGACGGGCGCACGACCGTCACCGTCGGCGAAGGGCTGGTGGAGGTCTCCGCCCATCCCGGCACCGACAGCAACGCTCCCTGGCCCGACAGCGTCCGCCTGCATCCCGGCGAGAGCGCAGAGGCCGGCCCGCTCGGCCTGAGCGGGCCGCGGGCGGCCGATCCCGCTGTCGCCTTCGCATGGCGCCAGGGGCAGATCGTCTTCCGCCAGCAGTCGCTGGCCTCCGTCATCGCCGCGCTGAACGGGCAATGGCCGGGCCGGGTGGTGTTGCTGAACGACGAGGCGGCGGAGCGCGTGGTTTCCGGCGTCTTCGCGCTCGACCGGCCGGATGCCGTGTTCGACGCGCTGGAGCGTGGCCTCGGCGTGCGCGCCACCCGTATCACCCCCTACCTGACCCTGCTCCGCTGAAAAATGCCCGGGACCCGAAAAATGCGGCAGGCCTGAAAAAACTTCCCAGGGATCTCCGCCGTCCCATCGTCATGTCCGGGAAAGAAGAGAATGAGACGCAGTCGCAGACTGCGGCGCGGTCTCTCACCGGATATCAGAGGCGAGCGATGGCAGTGGCGAAGTTTGGGGTGAAGTTTGGCGTGAAGAACGGAAGCCGGGGCAGCGTCCATGGCGGTCCGTCCGGCCGTGCACTGCTGGGGCGGCTGCTGGCGACGACGGTGCTGATCGCACCGGGGCTCCTGCTGCCCGGCATTCCCGCGGCAATGGCGCAGGCAAGCCCGGCGAACGCCGTCAGCTTCGCCATCGCCCCGCAGTCGGTCGACGGGGCGCTCGCCGCCTTCTCCGCCGCCACCCGCATCCAGGTGCTGACCCCCGGCGCCGTGACCCAGGGCGTCGCCTCTCCCGGCGTCAGCGGCGCGATGACCGCGCGCGAGGGGCTGAACCGCCTGCTGTCCGGCACCGGCTTGGTCGCCCGCTTCCTCAACACCGAGACCGTCACGGTCGAACGGGTGGCGGCCGGCGGCGCCGTCCAGCTCGATCCGGTGCAGATCGAAGGCAACCGGACCGCAACCGGTCCCGGCGCCCTGCCCCCGGCCTATGCCGGCGGACAGGTGGCGCGCGGCGGGCGGATCGGCGCGCTCGGCAACCAGGATGCGATGGACGTTCCGTTCTCCGTCACCGGCTACACCGCCGAGACCATCCGCAACCAGCAGGCGGAGACGATCGCCGACGTGCTGGCCAACGACCCGGCGGTGCGCAGCAGCCTCGGCTACGGCAATTTCTCGGAAAGCTTTGTCATCCGCGGCTTCCAACTGGCGGGCGAGGATCTGTCGGTCGACGGGCTCTACGGCACGGCGCCGCGCCAGATCGTCGCCACCAACATGTTCGAACGTGTGGAGGTCCTCAAGGGCGCCAACGCCTTCCTGAACGGGGCGGCCCCCAGCGGCTCCGGCATCGGCGGCGGCGTGAACCTCGTGCCCAAGCGGGCGGAGGACGAGCCGCTGACCCGCCTGACCGCCAGCTATGCCATGGACAGCCGGCTCGGCCTGTCCGCCGATGTCGGCCGCCGCTTCGGCGACGCCAACCAGTTCGGCGTGCGCGCCAACGCCGCGATCCGCGGCGGCGACACCGCCATCGACGACGAGAAGCGGACGCTGAAGCTCGGTTCCCTGGCGCTGGATTACCGCGGCGAGCGCGCCCGGGTAACGCTCGATGTCGGCACCCAGACCCAGCGGGTGGAGCAGGGCCGCCCGGTGGTCTATTTCGGCAGCTTCGTGCCGGCCGTGCCGTCGGCCTCGCAGAACTATGCGCAGCCCTGGACCTATTCGCAGATGCGCGACACCTTCGGGCAGGTCCGCGCCGAATACGACATCCTGCCCAACCTGACCGCCTACGGCGCCTTCGGCCTGCGCAGCATGCGCGAGGACGGCGACTACGGCTCCCCCACCGTCACGCGGCCCGACGGCACCGGGACGGTCAGGCGCCTGACCGTCCCGCGCGAGGATTTCACCAGCACCGGTCAGGCCGGCGTCCGGGCCGACCTCCACACCGGCCCGGTCCGGCACCAGCTGAACGCCGGCGCCTCCGCGCTGCGGACCACCAACAACAACGGCTTCGAGTTCGGCACCACCACCGCCATCAACCTCTACCGCATGGTGGGCATGCCGCGTTCGGCGACGACCTCGGCCAGCGGCATGACGGGCGACCTGCCGAAGGTCAGCGAGTCGGTGCTGCGCAGCGTCTACGCCTCCGACACGCTGTCGATCCTGGACGACCGGGTGATGCTCACCGCCGGGCTGCGCCAGCAGAACATCCAGGTCCGCGGCTACAACCGGGCCAACGGCGCCCGCACCTCCGATTACGACCAGTCGGCGCTGACGCCGGTGGTCGGGCTGGTGGTGAAGCCGCTGAAGGAACTGTCGCTCTACGCCAACCGGATCGAAGGACTGGCCCAGGGTCCGACCGCCCCGTCCACCGCGGCCAATGCCGGGGAGATCTTCGAACCCTACCGCTCCGTCCAGTACGAGGTCGGCGGCAAGCTCGATTTCGGCAGCTTCGGCGGCTCGCTGTCGCTGTTCCAGACCACCCAGCCCAGCGGCGTCACCGACGCCTTCACCCGCCTCTACAGCGTGTCGGGCGAACAGCGCAACCGCGGCGTCGAGCTGATGCTGTACGGCGAGCCGGTGCAGGGCCTGCGCCTGCTGGGCGGCGCCACCTTCATCGATCCGGAACTGACCGACACCGGCAACGCCGCCACCGAAGGCAAGGACGCCGTCGGCGTGCCGCGCCATCAGTTCAACGCCAACGTCGAATGGGACCTGCCCTTCCTTCCCGCCTCCTTCCCCACCGTAACGCTGACCGGCCGCGTGATCCACACCGGGGCGCAGTATCTCAACACCGCGAACACGCTGAAGATCCCGAGCTGGACCCGCTTCGACGTCGGCGCGCGGATGATCGCCGACGTCCAGAACCGCCCGGTCACCATTCGCGCGGCGGTGGAGAACGTGACCGACAAGGCCTACTGGGCGTCCGCCTATGGCGGCTACCTGAGCCAGGGCGCCCCGCTGACGGCCAAGCTGTCGGTCTCGGTCGATTTCTAAAGTCGGCTTTCCGGCCGGTGGCTTCCTGAGGGCGGCATGAGGAGCTTGCGATGACCAACCGAACCATCCGCGTCTGGACGCTGATCCACAAATGGACCAGCCTGATCTGCACGGTCTTCATGCTGCTGCTGTGCCTGACCGGCCTGCCGCTGATCTTCCATGACGAGATCGAGGCGCTGACCGCCGAACACACCCTGCCACCGATGCCGGCCGACACGCCGCTGAAGTCGCTGGACGAGGCGGTGGCGACGGCGCTGGCGACCTACCCCGGCGAGCGTCCGCTGTTCCTCAGCTTCGACGAGGACCGCCCGGTGGTGAACGTCACCACCGGACCGGGCGCCCGCCCGCCGGTGTCGCAGATGCACATCTCGGCCATCGACCTGCGCAGCACGCGGATCCTGGCCGACCTGAACGACGACAAGGGCTTCATGCATGTGATGCTGCGCCTGCATGTCGACATGTTCGCCGGCCTGCCCGGCGAGCTGTTCCTGGGATTCATGGGCTTCCTGCTGTTCGTCGCCACCCTGTCGGGCGTGGTGGTCTACGCCCCCTTCATGCGCAAGCTGTCCTTCGGCACCGTGCGGGCCGGGCGCAGCAGGCGGCTGAAATGGCTCGACCTGCACAACATGCTGGGCATCGTCACGCTGATGTGGGTGGTTGTGGTCGGGCTGACCGGCGTCATCAACACCCTGTCGGTGCCGCTGGTCGCCTACTGGCGCTCCAACGAGCTGGCGGCGATGATCGCCCCCTATGCGGCCAAGCCGGTCCCGGAGCGCTTCGCCTCCGTCGATGCCGCCGTCCGCACCGCGATGGAGGCGGCACCCGGCATGCGCCCGCAATTCATCGCCTTCCCCGGCGTGCGCTTTTCCAGCAACCACCATTATGCGGTCTGGCTGAAGGGAGCCACGCCGGCCACAAACCGCATCCTGACCCCCGCCCTGATCGATGCCGAAACCGGGGCCTTTACCGACATGCGCTCCATGCCCTGGTACATGCTGGCGCTGCGGCTGTCGCAGCCGCTGCATTTCGGCGATTACGGCGGGCTGCCGATGAAGATCCTGTGGGCGGTGCTGGATGTGCTGACCATCGTCATCCTCGGCAGCGGCCTCTATCTGTGGGTCGCCCGCCGCCGCACCGCGCAGGACCATGCCGCCGCCGGTCCCGGCCTGCGCACCGCCGTCGGGGACGCTGCGGAATGAAGCCGCGCACCCCCCTCCCCCTGCTGGCGATCTTCGGCATTCCCGCCGCGATCGCACTCGTGACCACCGCCGGGCTGGTCACCGCCTTGTTGGACGACGGGCTGGTGGACGCCCTGTCCTGGGCGGCGCTGTCGGTGCCCGTGCTGGCCGCGGCGTGGTCCTGGCGAAACCGCGAGCGCTGACGGCTCCTCCCGACCTGGGCGGAAGGCGGGAGCCTTGGTTTCGAAAGCTCCCGCATCCCTGTTACGCCGGCACCGCCGGTTCCGCCGGAACGAACGGCTTCAGCCCCGCCCGCCGCTCCACATCCGCCAGCAGGGCGGCAAGGCGGTCGGCCTCGGCCTGGACCGCCGCCGCGTCGTACCAGCCGGGCAAATTGTCCAGATCGGTGCGCGCCGTCGGGGCCTGCGCGGTCACCTGCACGAGGTTGGTTTCCTCGTTCGGGTCCCGATTCAGGTCGTACATCTCCCATTCCAGCAGAAGCGGGTTCGCCGGATCGAAGTAGCGGGCCAGCTTGGCGCCGTCGGTGCGCACGCACCGGATGTGGTTGGGCTGGCGCACCGGGCCGGGGGACAGCTCCGGCACCGGCGTGACCTTGAAGTCGCCGGCGCGCACCGCCTCGACGGTCCGGCAATACACCTCATAGGCGCCGTAATAGTCGGGCTCGGTGATCCGGCCGCCCTCGGACGGCTGGGTCACCTCGTCGTCGGTCATGAACAGCACGCCTTCGCGCGGCTGGCCGTTGGGGTAGGTCACCGGCGTGCCGGGGGTCTTCAGCACCGGGGTCAGGTCGACGCCCGGCAGCGGCGCCATGGTGTGGCGCTTGGCAAGCTCGTCCGCCGCCTTGTCCAGCGCCTTGCGGCCGACGCCGGTCAGGCCCAGCACGGTGGGCACGAGATCGGCGTGGCTGGTGACGGCATCGACATGCCGCAGCGAGGTCCCGTCGCCGCCCATCGAGGCCGGGAACCGCACCACCATCGGCACATGCACGGCCTCTTCATAGGCGACTTGCCATTTCTCCAGCATCATGTTGTGGGCCGCCCCCAGTTCGCCATGGTCGGCCACGAAGATCACGATGGTGTTGTCGGCCTGGCCCGAATCCTCCAGGGACTGGAGCACGCGGTTGATCTGCGGATCGACCTGGGAATGCAGCCAGGCGTAGAATTGCAGCAGCTGGATGCTGTACCCCTCCGGATCCTCGGAGAGCTGGAACGGGATGGTGAATTTCAGCGCCATCGCCACCGCGGCTTCCCAGTCGGCGGACCCCGCCACGTCCCCGGCGGCGCTGACCGCGCCGTGGCTCGCCTTGGCGGACAGGGCGAGGCCGATCTTGTAGGCGGCGTCGAACTGGCAGGACGGCTTGGTCGACAGATCCTCTTTCCAGGTCGGAATCCGACCGGCGCAATCCTGCGGGAAGCCCTGCGGGTTGAGCGGCATCGCCATCGTGCCCTGGGTCGGCGGGTAGGACGACTGCCCCTGGAGGGGCACATCGAGCGGGCCGAACACCGGTTGGGTCTTCGCAGCACTTCCGTCGGTCGGCGGCAGCGCCTGGGAAATCACCGTGGGGTATGTCGCGATGTCGTGGGGATTGGTGAAGGACACCACCGCGAACCACGGGCGCTCGGCCGCGTCGGTGGCGGGGGTGTTGGGGCCGGGCCGCGCTTCGTCCGCCGAAACCCCGTAATTGTAGGGCAGCGCCAGACCGCGGCGGCGCAGGAACAGGCAGGCGTTGTCGGCGAAACCGGCGTCGCGGTAGAGGCCCAGATTGTTGATCGCCGCCCCATGGGGCTCGGGATAGGACAGCTCCCAGTCGGAAAAGCCGTAGCGCTGGAGCGAATGGCCGGCCGGGTTGCTGACATGCCATTTACCGAAATAATGCGAGGAATAGCCGATGGCCTGCATCCAGTGGCCCATGGTGGGATGGCCGTCGGCCTCCAGCCACGGGAAGCGCGCCGCGTTGCCGTCCTTGAACATGCCGTCGGTCTGGGTCACGCCGGTGCGGTTGCCGTATTGGCCGGTGAACATCACCGCACGGCTGGGGGTGCAGGCGCTGGAACCGATGGTGTGGTTGTGCAGCGCCACCGCGTTCCGGCGCAGCCGGGTTAGGCCGGGAAAGAAGCGTGCGTATTCGTTCTCGCCCACGTCGGCCTCGCCCCGGAAGCCCAGGATCCGCTTCAGCGGTTCCGCCAGCCCGCCGTTGGGACCATAGGAGAAGCGCGGGTAGCGGTATTGATCGACAGAGATCAGCAGAATGTTGGGCTGCGCGCCGTTGCGCTGCAGCCGGTTGGCATTTTCAGTCATGACACCATTATCCTTTGCGATCCATATCGGGAAAGAGCAATGCCAATGGATATTCATCCTCCGGAGAATAAATGAATTTCCCCTACAGGATGATGTCCTTCCCTGGTTTTTCAACTTACCAGCCAACCATAATTTGATAATATTCAGTACGTCAAATGGTATCGCCGATAAAATTCGCCCAATATCTGAAATTCGCTTTCATTCTTATGCATGCATTCAATTTCGATATCACTTAACGATGATGTTCGATCACTGACAGGGTTCTGGAATTGCTTTTGAGTGGTGCTCGTGCCCCAAATCCTGGGGAAGCGTGTCTCCGCATCCGGAAAGCAACCGAAGCGCAGGCGGATTTCAGCCTTGGGGAGATGGAAGCCTGTCGCCGGACAATCCCCGCGGCCGCCGCACCGCATCCCGCCGACCGGACGATCGACACCCCGAGTGCCCGGATCGAGCAAGCGCACGGTCTATCGGAGGAGAATGGAGAGCTGCCCGAATCCCCCTGGCCCGGCACCCGGTGGCGGGCCGCGCGACGTCCGGACGGGGGGGGCCGGCCGGACGTCCAGCGCCTGCTGGAAGCCTTCCGCTCCACTGCGGCGGTCGGCGTCGACAATGACCGCGGATCAGGCGGCGGCGGTGCCCTCATCCGCCGCGCGACGCTCGACGGCTAGAACGGTGAGGGTCTTCGCCTCGCCCTCGCGGGTGTACCATGTGATGGACTGGCTGGCCGCGACGCCGATCAGGGCCGCGCCAATGGGGGTCAGTACCGACACCCGACCGGCGGCGAGATCGGCATCTTGCGGATACACCAGGGTGACGGTGCGCTCCTGACCGGTCATCTCGTCCCGGAACGCCACGCGCGCGCCCATGGTGACCACCTCAAGCGGGATCTCGCCGGCATCGATCACCGCAGCGCGATCCAGCTCGGCCGTGAGGTACTCATAGACGTCGGGCAACTTACCGGAGACAGCCTCGGCAAGGGCCGAAAGGCGGTCATGGTCGGTGGCGGTCAGCACGATGGGCGGAAACTGGTCTGCGGGACGCATCAAGGTCTTCCTTTGTTTTCCCGGCAAGCGCAGCCGCCGACTGCCCGGGGGCACCTCCCGGCGGGCGCCTCGTCAGTCATGCAGCGGTTGCACTCGATTGACCCGACAGCCGGAAAGGCGCGGATCGGACGGATCACGTCGATTTACGGATCATTTCGATTTGAAGAATGGGTCGGCCCCGGACGGTCCGGGAGCCTTGCCTCAGGCGACCAGATCCGGGGCGGGCGAGCCTGCGTGAACGCGGCCTGCACGCAGGAGAACACGGATATGGCGGAAAGGTAGGGACATGGTGTCCCGAACTTGGACGGGTTTGCCCCAAAATTCAAGGCTTACCCGATCGGGATGCATGACGAGCACGGGCGTCACGCATCCACCGTTGCCGCCTGCTGACGGATTCCGGGTCGAACCATGCAGGCGACAGCAGCCGCATGTATGGGGTCGGCAAGCTCGGCCTACGCCCCATCGGCCTACGTCCCATGTGCCTCGTGGGGCGGAGCGCTTCGCCGTCATTCGCGACGTCTGCGTCCAAGGCTGGGGCCGCGTTTACCACGCCGCACAGGACATGCCGAATTGCGGCCGGCCGGGAAAAGGAGCGGAACTGCGGCCGGGGATATTTCTGACCGCTCCGCCGATGGTGAACGCCGGGCGACCGGTCACGGTCCGCCGCCGGCTTCCTTATTCTTCCTTGCCCGTTCCTTCTTCGCCTGATCGTGATGCCACTTTACAGCGAAGAACATGCCGGTACCCAGCACGATAATCTTGAACGGAAAAAAGACCAAAGGGAACCAGTCGTACATTTTGACCATCTCCAGGCTATGACATTCTCTATCGTCAAAAGAAGCTGACGGCAGTCATGTCGAGCGCGTGTCCTCGTCTGCGGGCAGGGCCACAGGCGGCTGGGTTGCATCGGCAGTACCGAAACGAGCCTCCTCGGCCTTGTAGAAGTACTGGCTGGCCACCAGCCAACCCTTCAACGGCCGCAAGGGCGGAATACAGGTCAGCAGCAGGAACGGCAAGGTCGTGACGAGGTGTACCCAGTAAGGAGGCTCAAACTTCACCTCGATCCAGAGCGCCAGGATGACCGTGGGGATGCAGGCGAAGCAGATGACGAAGAAGGCGGGGCCGTCGGCCGGATCGGCGTAGGCATAGTCCAGACCGCAAAATTCGCAGTGGGAGCCCAGCTTCAGGAAGCCGCTGAACAGATGTCCCTGGCCGCAGCGTGGGCAGCGACCACGCACGCCGGTGCTGAAAGGGGGGAGAGGCGGCCACTCCTGCTCGGATGACATTGCGTATTCCTTTGGAAGGCAATGGTCAGCATTGCCTGCATGCAATACGTAACTCTATGCTCCAAGCAGACCTACAATGTCAACATAAATGCATGCAATGCAGTGACGTTCGCATACAATTCGTCAGTGTCGCCATTGATTGTATGTAGCCAGAGAGAATGTACGGCTCCATCCCGCCGGACCGGCCGGAGAAGCGGATGAGGAACCCAGGTCCTCCACCACGCTCAGGGACACGATCTGCGGGACGTGGTCGCTGCGCTGAAACACCGCATCGGCCGGGAGGAGCGTGGGCTGTACGACCTGACCGGCCGCTCCGGCCCGGCAAGCGCGGCCTGACGCAAGGGCTTTTTTCAAGCTTGAACTTGACCGAGGTCAATGACGTCAGGCGGTTACCGGCTTTCATGGGCGGCGGAATGACCGATAAGGAGGGAATCCGCCCATGCGCGATCCCGATGTCGCAAAGACTGTTTCCGTTTCCAATTCCTCCGCTGGCGAGCGCGCCCGCCGGTTCGAGACCGGATTGAGCCGGGCCGGGCTGGGTCTGGTGCCAAGGCTGGGGCGGCGGGCCGGCGATGCGCTGCTCGCCCGGCTGCTGCGGCTGCTGGCCGACCGCCATCCGCGCGCCTTCGAGGCCTTGCGCGAAATGCCGGACGCCCGCGTGCTGATCGAACCGGTGGACGCGCCGGTCGCCCTGCTGATGCGCGTCGGGCCCGAGCTGTCGCTGCATGCCCTGCCCCGCGGCGCAGACGGTCTGGGCGAGGCGGCGGCCGATGCAATCGTCAAGGGGCCTTACGAAAAGCTGCTCGACCTGCTGGAAGGGCGGATCGATGGCGACGCGCTGTTTTTCCGGCGCGAACTGAGCATCTCCGGCGACACCGCGCTGATCCTGGCATTGCGCAACACGCTGGACGGCGAGGACGAGATGGACCTGGTGGCCGATGCCGCCTCCGTCGCCGGGCCGCTGGCGCGTGCGCTGCCGGTGCTGCGGCGGAATGCCGGGCCGGTGCTGGACCGGATCGACGCGGCGCGCCGGCTGCTGCCGCCGCCGCTGCGCCGCGGGATCGAGCGGCTGGAGGCACGCCTCACCGGCACGGCGGGGAGGCTGCCCGGCATTCCGCCCAGGACCTCGCCGGGAACGGGGGCTTAGGGGATCATGGACAATTTCGAACTGATCTGCCCGGCGGGAACGCCGGCCGCCCTGCGTGCCGCCGTCGATGCCGGGGCCGACGCCGTCTATCTCGGCTTCCGCGACGAGACCAACGCCCGCAATTTTCCGGGCCTGAACTTCACCCGGCAGGATGTCGCCGACGCGGTGGATTACGCCCATGCGCGCCGCGTCGAGGTCTATGTCGCCATCAACACCTACCCGCAGGCGGGCAATCTCGGCCCCTGGCGGAAGGCGGTGGACGATGCGGCGCGGCTGAAGGTCGATGCCGTCATCCTGGCCGATCCGGGGCTGCTGGCCTATGCCGCGAAGCGCCATCCCGACCTCCGCCTGCACCTGTCGGTCCAGGCGTCGGCCGCCAATGTCGAGGCGATCCGGCTGTACCGCGAGGCTTTCGGCGTGCGCCGGGTGGTGCTGCCGCGCGTGCTGACGGTGCCGGAAATCGCTAGGCTGAATGCCGAGATCGACATCGAGACCGAGGTGTTCGTCTTCGGCGGCCTCTGCCCGATGGCGGAGGGGCGTTGTTCGCTGTCCTCCTACGCCACCGGCCTGTCGCCCAACAAGCAGGGCGTCTGTTCGCCGGCCAACCATGTCCGCTACGAGCAGCGGGGCGGCGCGCTCGCCTCGACGCTGGGCGGCTTCACCATCAACCTGTTCGGCGAGGGCGAACAGGCCGGCTATCCGACGCTGTGCAAGGGCCGCTTTATTGCCGGCGCCGGCAACGGTGCCGGGGACGGGGCGGCCTACCTGTTCGAGGAGCCGACCAGCCTGAATGCCATGGATTTGCTGCCGGAGTTGAAGGCGGCCGGGGTGCGGGCACTGAAGATCGAAGGGCGGCAGCGCGGCAAGGCCTACATCGCCGCGGTGGTCCGCGCCTATCGCGAGGCGCTGGAAACATTCGCCCCCGGACGTCCGGTGCCGCACATCGATTTGCAGGCGATGGTCGAGGGCGGGACCCAAACCACCGGCGCCTACACCCGCGCGTGGCGATAAGGGGTTTTACGGAATGACTGCGTCACTCACTTTGGGTCCGGTGCTGTTCAACTGGCCGGTCGACCGCTGGCGCGACTTTTACGCCCGCATCGCCGACGAGGCGCCGGTGGACACGGTTATCGTCGGCGAAATCGTCTGCTTCAAGCGGGCGCCCTTCTTCGCCGAGGCGATGGGCGAGGTGATCGAACGGCTGAGCGCCGCCGGCAAGACGGTCTGGCTCGCCAGCCCGATCCTGGTCGGCAGCGAGCGCGAGCGTTCGGCGATGCGCGATCTGGTGGCATCGGATGCCGGGCTGCCGGAGGGCGGTTTGGTCGAGGCGAACGAGATGGGGGCGCTGGCCCTGCTGGCCGGGCGGCCCCATGCGGTCGGGCCGACGATCAACGTCTACAACGAGGCGACTTTGGGCTGGATGGCTGGGCGCGGCGCGGTGGCGGTGTCGCTGCCGGCGGAACTGCCGGCGGCGACCGTCGCCGTGCTGGCGGAGGCCGGGCGGGAGTTGGGGATCGGGACCGAGGTGCAGGTCTGGGGCCGGGCGCCGCTCGCCATCTCGGCCCGCTGCTATCACGCGCGTGCCCATGGGCTGCACAAGGACGGCTGCCAGTTCGTCTGCGGCAACGACCCGGACGGCATGCCGGTGACGACGATGGACGGCCAGCCCTTCCTGACCGTCAACGGCACGCAGACGATGTCGCACGGCTGCCTGTGCCTGGCGGCGGAGATGCCGGCGCTGGTGGCGATGGGGGTGGAGCGCTTCCGCCTGTCGCCGCAGGCGATGGACATGGTGCGGGTCGCCGAGGCGTTCCGCGCCGTGCTGGACGGGCGCCGCGACGGGGCGGAGGTCGCCGCCGAACTGGGCGGGCTGATCGACGCGCCGCTGGTCAATGGCTTCTACCACGACACCGCGGGGGCGCTGCGGGTGGCGTGAGGGGGGCTCCCCCTCTCCCCGGGGGGAGAGGGGATTGCCGCAGCCTCCTCGCCGTCCTTCAGGCGGGCAGCCGCAGGATGCGGCCGTCGGGGTGGGTGAAGCGGGCGTTGACGCCGGGATATGCGGCCAGGATGGCCGCAGCCCGGTCCACCGGCACCACCGACAGGGCGGTCGACAGGGCGTCGGCCGTCGTGGCGTCCGGCGCCTGCACGGTGACCGCCAGCCATTGGGCGGCGCATGCCCCGCTCGCCGGGTCGAACAGGTGGGTGAAGCGATCGGCGGCGTCGAACTGCGTGCCGTAGCCGCCCGAGGTCGCCATCGCGCCGTCGGTCAGGCCGACAGTCTCCGTGCTACGATCCGGATTCCTGGGATCGGCGAGGCCGACGGTCCAGGGGCGGCCCGAGGGATGATGGCCCAGCGCCCGCAGTTCGCCCATGTCGACCAGGACATTGTCCATGCCCTCGGCCTTCAGCCGCTCGCTGACGCGGTCGGTGACGTATCCCTGGGCGATGCCGTTCAGCGTCACCGCCATGCCCTTGGCGGCGAAGGCGATACGGTCAGGCTCCACCCGCAGGGCGCGGACATCGACCAGCGCGCGGGCGGCGCGGACGGCACTCTCCGGCGGCCCGGCCGGGTCGGCGTCCGCGCGTTCGAAATGGCCGGCATAGAGCTGCCACAAGGGCTGCACCGTGGGATCGAAGGCGCCGCCGGTGGCGCGGCCGAAGGCGGCGGCCTCCGACAGCAGGCGGACGAGGTCGGCGGGCGGGTCGTCCAGCCGGCCGTCGCGGTTCAGGCGGCGCAGCGCGGAGTCGGGGCGGTAGAGGCTGAAGACGCGCTCAAGCCTTTCGACCTCTTCCAGGCTCAGGGCGATCAGGCGGTCCGCTTCCGCGGGATCGGGGTGGGCGATGGACAGGCTGGCGTCGGCGCCGAGTGCCACGCCGCGCCAGACCCGGACGGCAACCCCCTCCGCCCGCAGCAGGCGGTGCGGCAGAAGCGACAGGCCGCCGGCGACGGCGCCGATGGCGAGGAAGCGGCGTCTGGTGAGCATCACTGCTCTCCCTCGGCCATGGTGGCGGCGGGCGGGGTGAGGATCCGGTCCTCGTGCACGTCGGCGAAGCGCAGGACCGTGCCGCCGTTGGCGGCGGCAAAACGTTCGGCCGCCGCCTTGTCGGAGAAGGGATAGGGCTCCGCCTCGCCCATGCCGCCGCGCAGGCGGCTGCCCAGCACGTACCAGGCCTTGCGCGCCTCCACCCAGGCGGTCAGGTCGGGGACAGTGGGGTCCTCGGCCTTGGCGATGTCGGTGACGTAGATGGCGGCGATCTCCTTCGGCTCCTCCGGCAGCATGGTGAAGGCGAAGGTGTCGCGGACGGAGGACAGCCAGATCGGCCGCTCCTGCCCCGTCACCAGGATCTGGCCCTTGGGGCCGGAATGGTCGGCGAGATTCATGCCGCAGTAATGACCGACGGCGTCGGCGGTCAGGGTGGCGGGCGGCGGCGGGGCGACCTCCGCCTTTTCCTGCTTGCAGGCGGCGAGCGGTGCCAGCAGGGCGGCGGCGACAAGGAGGGTTCGGAGCGTGCGCATCAGATCTGCTTCCTCGAAAAGAGGGCGGCGGCCAGCGCCAGCGGGGCGGCGATCCAACCCACCATCACCGCCAGCAGCAGCGGGACCGAGAGCTGGACATGGGCGGCGAGCCCGGCGGTGCCGGCGAAGGTGCTGACGCCCTTGAAGCCGGTCAGGTTGAACAGGCGGTAGGCGTCGGCCGGGTTGGCGAGCAGCAGCCAGTTCAGCGTCTCCACCCCCAGGCCGCTGCCGCTGGCAAGGATGCCGAGCAGGGCCATGTCGTAGAGCAGGACGAACCCCAGCCACACCGCCACCGCGATGCCGGCCGCCGTGCCGCGGTCGCGGACGATGGTGGAGGCGAGATAGCCGAGCGCGGTGAAGGCGGCGCCCAGCATCACGCTGGACCCGATCATCGCGGTGAAGGCACGCCAGCTCTCATGCCCGATGGCGGTGCCGCCCATCGCCAGCGCCACCCCGGCGGCGCCATAGCCGACCACCGTCGCCAGCGCGATCACCGCGGCATGGCCGAGGAACTTGCCGAGCAGAAGCTGCCAGCGCGCCACCGGGTAGGACAGCAGCAGCGTCATGGTGCCGCGGTCGATCTCCCCCACCACGGCGTCGAAGGACAGCAGCAGGGCGATCAGAGGAAGGAGAAAGATGGTCAGGCTCGACAGGCTGACGATGGTGACCTCCACCGGGCCGACGCCGACCGTGCCGGTGGGGACGGAGCCGAGGAAGCTCAGCGTCAGGGCGAGTGCGGCCATCAGCAGGGTGGTGGCGACGACCCAGCGGTTGCGGGTGGCCTCGCGCAGTTCCTTGCCGGCGACGATCAGGAGCGTGTTCATTGGGCGGCCTCCCGGCGCAGGAAATGGGCGTACATCTCGTCCAGGCTGGGCTGGAGGATCTCGATGTCATCGACCGCAAGACCGTCGCAGGCGATGCGGCGCACCAGACCGACCTTGTCGTCGTTGGCGCAGGCGAGTTCGACCACGCCGCCGGCCAGACGGGTCAGGGCGGCGCCCTCCCCCACCCGTGCGGCCAGATCGTCGATCTCACTGGTCGGCAGGGTCAGGCGGATGCGCACCGGCAGCTGGGCGAGGCTGCGCAGGGTGGCGAGCGAGCCGTCGGCCACCTTGCGGCCACGGTTCATCACCACGACGCGGTCGGCCTGCCCCTCCAGCTCGGTCAAAGCGTGGCTGCACAGCAGGATGGTGGTGCCATGGTCGCGCAGTTCGGCCACGATGGCGTAGAAGCTCTGGCGGAGCGCGGGGTCGAGGCCTGTGGTCGGCTCGTCGAGGAACAGCAGCCTCGGGCCGCCGAGCAGGGCCTGGGCCAGGGCCAGACGCTGGCGCATGCCCTTGGAATAGGTCCCAACGCGGCGCTTGATCGCGGCGGGCTCCAGCCCGACCTTCTCGAACAGCGCGTCGTTGTTGCAGCGGGGCGCGCCCTTCAGCCGGGCGTAGAAGTCCAGCGTCTCCCTCCCGGTCATGCTGGGGTGGAAGGCGACATTCTCCGGCAGGAAGCCGATCCGGCGGCGGATGGGGGAACAGGCGGCGCTGGCCGGGTCGCCGCCCAACACGCGGATGCGGCCCTCCGTCGGGGTGGTCAGGCCGAGCATCAGCTTGATCAGCGAGCTTTTGCCGGCCCCGTTGTGCCCGACCATCGCCACGCATTCGCCGGGCGCCAGCGTCAGGTCCACGCCGCGCACCGCCTCGGTCTCGCCATAGCGCTTGGTGACGCCCTGCACCTCCGCGGTGAAGTCGGTCATGGCTGCTTCCTTTCGGCGGTTTGGACTGGTGCGGGCATGGGGGGTGGCGTCATCAGCGGCGCGCTGTCGATCACGCCGCCGGGGTGCAGGGCCGGGAACTGCTTCTGCGCCCAGCGGATCACCTGGACGCCGGGGCTGTTCATCAGCAGCTTGGCCGCCGGGTATTCCCACATCACCCGGTCGACCACGTCATTGGGGCGATAGGGCTCGTCGGCGATGCCGTCGCCGTTCAGGTCGAAGGCGGCATTGTCGGACCAGTAGTTGCCGCGCCCATTCTCCGACCAGTCGAGATGGCGGGTGCCGACATATTTGACCTGGGTGCGGTTGCCGATGAAGGCGTTACCGGTCAGGCTGTTGCGTTCCGATCCGGCGGTGAAATGGACGCCGATCTCGCAGCCCTCGAACCGGTTGCCGGTGAAGCGGTTCTTGTTGGCGTTGTAGATGAAGACGCATTTCCAGGTGCCGCTGCGCAGCCGGTCGCTCATCGCCTCGCTGTCGCGCGGGATGTCGCTGTCGGGCAGCGCCTCGCCGCTGTCGGACAGCGCACCGGCGAAGCGGCCCTCGATCACGTTGCCTTCGATGCGCGCGCTGTTGGCGTTGTTCAGCATCAGCCCATGTTCGCGGTCGGCCTTCGAGCGGTTGTTGCGGATCAGCAGAGTGTTGGAGAACATCACCGCATAGCCGACATTGTTGGCGACGGAGACGTTGTCGGTCAGCTCGGACTCGTTGGTGTACATGTAGTGGACGGCGAACCGGACATGCTCGAACCGGTTGCCGGAGAAGACATTCTTGCGGGACGAGGTGGTGAACAGCCCGTCGCGCCCCTCGCGCACGCTGTTGTCGAGCACGCGGGTGCCCGGCGCGTTCCACAGCTGGATGCCGTTGCCGCGTTCTGACACGCGCAGGTCGGTGCGGCCGACGATGTCGTTGCGGCGGATGAGGCTGTCGGCGGCTCCCCAGATGTAGACGCCGATCAGATTGTCGCGCAGGCGGTTATCCTCGACCACCGCGCCGCGGGCCTCCTTGCCCAGGAAAACGCCGGCATTCTGGTCGATCAGGCTGAGGCCGGAATTGCGGATCTCCAGGTTCCGCAGGGTGACGTTGGGGGCGAGGATGGTGAGCGTGCTGCCGCTGCCCTGCCCGTCGATGACGGCACCCGGCTCACCGGTCAGGGTGAGCGGGGTGCGAACGGTCAGCGGGCCGGGATGGACGCCGGCGGCCAGCACCAGCGTATCCCCCGGCGCCGCGGACGCCAGCGCCGCCGCCAGCCCGCCGGGGGCAACCGTCGCCGTGGCGGCGAGCGCCGGGGCCGGCAGGGCCAGGATGGCGAGGAGTGTCGCGGTGCGGAGGAACATGGGAGTGTCCGGTGGTGGAGAGATCCCCTCTCCCCCCCGGGGAGAGGGTTAGGGTGAGGGGGACGCGTGGCGGGCTGTTGTTCGGCATGCGATGCCCTCGCCACCGACATAATCCACGCGGTGCATCCCCCTCACCCCGACCCTCTCCCCAGGGGGGAGAGGGGGAAGCTTCGTGGGATAGTGGTCGATCAGCTGGCGGTCGGCTCGACGATCATGCGGCCGGCCATCTCCATATGCAGGGCGTGGCAGAACCACTGGCAGTAGTACCAGTAGACGCCAGCCCGGTCGGCGGTGAAGGTCACCGACGCCGTCGCCTGCGGGCCGACCTCCATGCAGACGCCGTAGTTGGTGATGCTGAAGCCGTGGGTCAGGTCGTCGATGTCGTCCATGTTGGTGACATAGACCGTGACTTCGTCGCCTTGGCGGACGGTGAAGTCCTCCAGACCGAAGGCCGGGGCGCGCTGCCACATGTAGACGCGGACCTTCTTGCCGTCGCGGATGACCTTGGCGTCGTCCTCCAGCACCACGCCGTCCTTCCTGGCCTGCTGGCGCGCCTCTTCCCACATCGGGTCGTTGCGGTCGTAGACCGAGCGCGGGTTCACCTTGGAGCGGTGGACGATCAGCGTGTCGTGGGGCTCGGCGAAGGTGGGGCCGTCATGCACCAGCTTCATCTCGTCGCCGGAGATGTCGATCAGCTGGTCGTTCTCCGGCTTCAGCGGGCCGACGTTGAGGAAGCGGTCCTTGGAGAACTTGTTGAGCGACACCAGCCACTTGCCGTCGGCCTCCCTGGTCTCGCCCATCGAGCTGTGGTTGTGGCCGGGCTGGTACTGGACGTCCAGCTTCTGGATGATCGGATCGACCTTCTCGCCCTTGAAGGCGCGCCGCGCCTTGTCGATGTTCCACTTCACCAGCTGGCTGTCGAGGAACAGCGTGGTGTAGGCATTCCCGCGTCCGTCATAGGCGGTGTGGAGCGGCCCGAGGCCTAGCTGCGGTTCGGCGACCACCACGTCGCGCGGCTTGATCTTGTCGTCGAACAGATCGTCCAGCAGCCGCACGTCGAACACGGTGACGGTCGGCGACAGCTTGCCGTTGACGGTGACGTGGATGCCGTCGGGGGCGGCGTTGATGCCGTGCGGGTTGGCCGGCACCGGGATGTAGCGGGTGTAGGGGCTGCCATGGCGGCCGTCGACCACCGGCACGCCGTTCACCGCCTGGATCTTGCCGGCCTTCACCGCCTCGTCGATGCGCTTCAGGTTGAAGACGACGACCCAGTCCTGCTCGCCGCTGGTCATCTCCGCCGCGGTTACGCCCTCTTCGGAATCGTAGCAGGTGGAGAAGGCGTATTTGCCCTGATAGTCGGCGTCGGTGTTGTCGAGGTTGCCGTCGACCCAGACCTGCCACGCGATCTTCATCGTATCGCCGTCGATGGCGGTGAAATGCGACTTGTAGGCCTTGGTGGCGGTCAGGTCGCGGCCGTCGTTCGGGGTCGGCACGCGCTGTTCGCCGTTGGCGAAGACATAGCCGGTGCGGGGATAACGCTGCGGGCGCAGACCGTGGATGGCGGCGGCGTTGGGGATCTCGATGATGGTGTCGGTCTTCATGATGTCGCAGCGGATGCGCGCGACACGGGTGTTGGCCTTGTCGTTGATGAAGATGTAACGGCCGTCATAGGTGCCGTCGGTGAAGGACATGTGCGGGTGGTGGGCGTCGCCGTTCAGGTAGATGCCGCCGCGCGTCTCCAGGAACTTCTTCGTTTCCGGCAGCATATGCTCGGTCAGGATCTTCCGGCTCTCGTTGGTCATTCCCCAGCCGGTGGCGGAACAGCGGTTGAAGACCGGAATGCGCATCAGCTCGCGCATCGACGGCAGGCCGAGGATGCGGACCTCGCCGGAATGCCCGCCGGAATGGAATGCGTAGTATTCGTCGAGGTCGCCCGGCTTCACATCGGCGTTGAGATGGCCGGTCTGCGGGGTCGCCGCCAGGGCGTCGCCGGCGCCGAACAGGGCGCTGCCCGCGATGCCGCCGGCGGTCGCCCCGCCCACGGCACCGCCGAGGCCGGCGAGCGCCGCCGCCTTCGCCGTTCCGCCCAGCAGCGCACGGCGGTTGACGCCTGCCGTATTGTTGGTCTCGCTCGACATGGTGTGCTCCTTCGCTGCCCCCGCCTGGGGGGTGTCATGGGGCCCGTTGCGGCCGGGTCCCGTTATCGGGGTGAGGGGATGAGGGTCAGGTTCCATGCGGCCGGATCGTCAGCCGGCCGGTGGCCGGGTCGGCGGTGGCCACCGTGCTGCGGGTGGCTGCTTCCTTCTCGGCGGCCTGCCACTTCTCGCGCTTCTGCCGCTTCTGGATCATGACCGGGCATTTGTGGTCGTGGTGGTAGAGCATCTGGCAGTGCAGGCACTGGATGCATTCGTTGGGATTGATCGAGCCGTCGGGGTGGATGGCCTGCACCGGGCATTCGTTGCCGCAGCGCTGGCACGGGCTGCCGCACTCCTTGTAGCGGCGCAGCCAGTCGAACATCCGCAGCCGGCCGGGGATCGCCAGCGCAGCGCCCAGCGGGCAGAGATAGCGGCAGAAGAAGCGTTCGATCACCAGGCCTGCCGCCAGCAGGGCCACGGCGAAGGCGACGAACCACCAGTCGCGGATGAAATGCAGGATGATGGCGGTCTTGAACGGCTCGATCTCCGCCGCCTTCTCCGCCGTGCCCAGCGATTGCAGCGACAGGCCGAACAGCAGCAGGAAGACGATGTACTTGATCGGCCACAGGCGCTGGTGCGGGGCGAAGGGCACGGTGATCTGGCGGATGCCGATCCGCTTCGCCGCCTTCGACACAAGTTCCTGCAGCGCGCCGAACGGGCAGAGCCAGCCGCAGAAGGCGCCCCGGCCCCAGAACAGCAGCGACGCCGCCACCGAGAACCACAGGATGAACACCAGCGGGTCCATCATGAAATAGTCCCAGCGGAAATCGGTGCGCAGGGCATTGGCGAAGGTCAGGACATTGACCACCGACAGCTGGGCCGTGGCGTACCAGCCGAGCCAGACCAGGGTGAAGACCAGATAGGCGGTGCGGACGCGCTCGTACAGTTTCGGCCGCTTGGTCAGCTGGTCCTGGAAGAAGAAGATGCCGGTCAGCAGCAGGATGGCGGCGGTCAGGACGACGATGTCCCCCTGACGGTTCTGCCAGATGCGCTGCCACAGCGGGATTTCGGCGGCCTCCTCCGCGGCCTCGGCACCGGCGGCCCGGATGGCCGCGCTGTGGCTGGCCGACGGGTCGGCAGACGGGGCGGCGGTGGGAGCCGGCTGTTCCGTCTTCAGGTATTTGTCGGGCGGCTGGTAGCCGAGGTCGAAGGTGACGAACACCTTATCCAGCGCGGCGATGGCGCGCTGGACCAGAAGCTGGAGGCGCCAGGGCTCGGCCGGGTTGAACTCGCTGCCCTCCGGCAGGACGAACAGGCCGATTTCCGGGAAATCGGGGGCACCGGCGGCAGCGACGCTGCCCAGGCGCTTGTGCATCTTGTCGCGGAAGCGGATCGACCCCTCATGCTGGATCATCTCGACCCGGTCGAAGATGCCGCCGCGGACATAGCCCGAGCCCTTGAAGGAATAGCGCCCCTGCCCCGCCACCCACACCGCCTGCTGGCCGGGCTTCAGCCGCCTGGTCAGCGCCTCGTATTCGGCATCGCCCAGCAGAGAGCGGCCGATGGACGGGATCGACACCAATGCTGTGTAGAGGTCGATGAAGGTCTCGTCGGGGCTGCCGGCCTCGGCGCGGGCGATGGCCTCCGCCCTGCCCGTCTTCTCGAAGGCGGCGTTGACCTCCCCCACCGTCAGGGTCAGGCGGCGGACCGAACCGTCGCCGATCAGGGTCGTCCAGTCCTCCACCGCGCCCTTGGTCATGTCGACGGACTTGGTGACGGTCGGGGCGCTGTCCGGCCCGCCGGTACCCAGCGCCTGCATCACCTTCTTGCCGGAGCGGATGATCGAATCGCCGATCACCATCACCGTCACCGTGGCGCCAGACACGATGTCGACCGGCGGGCTCGCGGCGCTCTGGGTGGCGAGCGTCAGCACGTTCTTGCCGACATACCCGTCGATAAAGCCGTTGATGCGGGCCGGCGGGATGCCGATCAGCACGATGGGCTCGTGATGGTCCATCAGCCGGGCACCGGTCACCGTGCCGTCCGCCGTCAGCCCGACGACCACATCGATGGGGCGGCCGGAATAGCCGGTGGTGTTGACGAAGTCGGAGGTCAGATAGGCATGGCCCACCGCCGCATCGCCCTTGTAGACGGGAACGGTGTGAGTGTTCGGAGCGGGCTGGCCGAAGCGGTCGGCGCCGGGGACGAGGTCGGCGGGGTGCAGCTTCGCCAGATAGGGCAGCAGCCGGCCGCTGTCGGCGGCCCGTGCAGCGGCGATGTCTGTGGCGATCCCGGTCAGCAGCAGGGCGACGAGCGCCGATCCCACCCAACATTGTACGCGCCTGAACCCCACGACGGCCATCCTCCGGCTTTCGCCACCTTGCGGCGGTGTCCGCATTGGTGTCTCGGGAGGCATGAAAGCGCCTGGCGGCGGGGGAGTTCTTGACCGCGGTCAAGTGCGCCGGGGGAGTGCTGTGCGAATTGCGCCAGATCAACAATTTTTGGCGGAGGGGGCGGACACCGCCTGCCCGATAGTCACGGCGTGCCCCGGGCCGGGGCCAGAAATGCCCTCTCCCCTGGGGGGGGGGGAGGGAGACTCCGGGGAGAGCGATCACACTCCCGGTCGGAATCCGACCACCTGTCCTGCGGTGGTCGGATTCCGACCGGCCTTACTGTCCGGCTGCGGCCAGGATCGCGTCGATGGCGCTGCGCATGTCCGCCAGCGCCTGACGGTCGGTGTCGGACAGCGACAGCGGCTTGGCCTGGAGGTCCCGCAACACGTCGCGGGCCTGGAACACCGGCTTGGCGGTCCGGGCGGGCAGGGCGCTCGAGGCGATGCCGGCGGGCGCGCTGACCGGCTCGCGCCGGGACGGACCGGCGGCGGGTGCGGCGGGGGAGGGCAGGGGCCCCAACTCGGCGCGCTTCAACTTTTCCCAGGCGCGGACCTGTTCGTCCCGGTCGTCGATGGCGGCCAGCGCCTCCAGCCTCGCCTTGGTCGGGCGCAGCAGGGGATAGTCCTCGCGGATCGCCGGGGCCAGACGCTGGAAGGACAGCATCATGGTGACATAGGTCTTCTTGCGGCCCAGAGCCTCGGCCAGCTGGCGATGGGAATAGCCGTGCCGCTCTGCCAGCCGGGCCAGCGCGTCCGATTCCTCCAGCGGGTTCAGGTCGCTGCGCTGGAGGTTCTCGACGATGGCGATCTCCTCGTCGTCGTCGCCGGTGAACAGGATGCCGAAGATGGTCTCCCGACCCAGCATCCGCATCGCCCGCAGCCGCCGCTCGCCATAGACGAGCTGCCAGTTGTCGTCGGCGGTCTGGCGCACGCCGATGGGCTGTTGCAGCCCGTGACGCTCGATGGAGGCGGCGAGGCCGCGCAACTCCTCCTCGTCGAACTCGCGGCGCGGCTGGTTCGGGTTGGGAGCGACGCGGTCGACCGGCACCTCCACCAGATGCGGCGCGTGGCGGCTGAGGCCGAACAGCGCGTCCTTCATCCTGGCGGCTGCGGTGGCGCTCTGCGCCGGCTTGGTTGCCTTGCCGAGAAGACTACGCGACACGGTCGACCTCCTTGATGCGGGCGGTGCGTTCCTCGGCCAGGGCGGACGCGACATCGCGGTAGACGGCGGCGCCGGCCACGTCCGGCATCGCTTCCACCGCCGCACGGCCGACCGAGGTCGCCTGGGCATAGACCGACGCCTTCGGCACCGGATCGAAAACCCGCAGATGCGGGCCGTATTCCTCGTGGATCTGCTCCAGAACCTCGCGGTCGTTGCGTTCGCGCTGCTTGAAGATGGTCGGCACGATGCCGAGCACCGACAGGCCGGTGTTCATCCGGCGGCGGATCTTGGTGACGTTTTCCAGCAGGAAGGCCATGCCGAGCAGGCTGAACTTCTCGGTCTGGCAGGGAATGACCGCGGTGTGGGCGGCGACCATGGCGTTCTTGGTCAGCTCGCCGATGTTGGGGGGCGTATCGATGACGATGAAGTCGAAGCTGCGTTTCGCCGCGGCGATCTTCTCCTTCATGATGAAGTCGCCGCCGGCCTCCTTGCCCAGCTCCACCTCGGTCTCGGCGAGGCGGATGGAGGAGGGGGCGACGCGCAGGCCGCTTTCCGGCACGGTGACCAGGATGTCGTCCAGCTCCAGATCGCCATGCATGACGTAATAGAGGGTCTTGCCCTCCGTCTCCATGGTGTAGGAGTCGATGCCGAGATGCTGGGTGGCGTTGGCCTGCGGATCGCAGTCGATCAGCATGGTGGCATAGCCCTTGATCGCCAGGGCCGAGGCGATGTTCACCGCCGACACCGTCTTGGCGCAGCCGCCCTTCTGGTTCGCCACGACGACGACCAGCGCCGGGCCGCCCAGCCTTTCCGGCTCCGGCCCGTTGATTTCGCGCGTCATCAGCGCGTCGACCGCCGCCGGGATACGCTCCGCGTCATTTTCCCAGCGGCTGATCTTCTGCTTGTCGTAGCGGCGCTGCAGCCGTTCGTTCAGCCAGACGGCGAACTCGGACTGCGACAGTCCTTTCGCTTCCCGATGGGTCCGCAACTCGTCGCCCTTCACCGTCCCCTCCCCAGCATGAACCGGGCCGGAGGGTAGGGGTAGACGCTACAATGGTCAAGGAAGGCGTGCCGGCAGCCCGAGCCGGGTCCAGCGGGCAAACAGAGTGTGCAACGTGCCGAACGGAATGCCGATGAGCTGCCCGATGGCGCACCATCGCCTATCGCGCATCACTCTGATAACTAGACCTCATAATCGAGCTGGGCAGCCGCTGTCCCATTGAATGCTCATAAAGAATAGCGGAACGGGACGGGTTGAAGGCAATGCGAAGCGCCTTGCGGACATCCGCCTCGATCTTATCCCGTAGAAAAATTATTTCGGCATCCGTGATATAATCGGTAAAGACATGCGACTTATAACCGCCATTGGGCGCACCTTTATAATAATCAGCGGTTTGAGTGAAATCGACATTGAAACTATGAAGCCGGTCGCCGGTTTGCGGTTGAGTATAGGTCCAGACATCCGGCAGCTCCGGATGGGGTCTTGCATGATCGTAGTATGGCGTACCGGGATAGGTCGTAATGATGGTACAGTCGAAATCCTCGACCTCCATGCGGATCAGCCAGTCGCGCACCGCCAACGCACTTTCCGCCGTTTCGCCCGGATGGCCAATCGACATCAGCGCCTTGGTCTTCAGTCCGTGCCGCTTGGCTATCTCCATGGCCCGGGTATTGTCGGCCAGTGTTGCCTTTTTCTGGATATTGGTCAGGATACGGGGATGTGCCGCCTCGAATCCGCAAAGAAGCCAGCGGAAACCGGCGCGGTACATTTCGGCCGCCTGCTGGTCGGTCAGCAGTTCCGCCTTGACGAAACCGCGCAGACGGAATTCGATTCCCAGCCGCTCCTGCAGATCCGACAACTGCCTCATCAACTCGACCATGGTGCGACTGACATTCAATTCGTCGTCGTAGAACATGAACCCTGTATAGCCGTGGGTCCGGTGCAGAAACTCAACCTCATCGACAATCGATCCGACCGTCCGCGTGCGGATGACCCGCAGGCTCCGGCTGTTGCGACCGCCGCAGAACCCGCATCCGAACGGACAGCCGAGCTGTGCGATCAAGCTGGTGGCGCGGTGGCCCTCGATCCCGTAGCGGTAACTGTCCAGATCGACCAGATGCCGCGCGGGCAAGGGCGTACCCTCGTAAGTCTCGTCGTCCAGAAAATACCCTCCCGCCATGTCGTCACCGTCGACCAGCTTGGGGGCGTCGGGCTGGATGGCCCGCAGGATCGTCAACTCACCGTCGCCAGCGCAGAGGATGTCGACCATCGCCTCCAACCGGCGCGCCGATTCAGCCGCCCGGCCGTCTTGTCGCCCGGTCTTGTTTTCGAGTTTCAGCGCTGAATAGGTAAGCGTGACGTGGGGGCCTCCCAATATGGTTCTGACGTCCGGCCGTTCCGTCCGCACGATACCGGCGATGATGGCAACGGCCGGCAATTGCGGAGTGGTTGCTGTGATGCCGACGATTTCGATCTCCACATCGGCGAGAAAAACCCGCAATGCCGACTCGAAATTCGCAACGCCGGAGAGGTCGAGCACGCTGACCTTGTGCCCATGCTGCTCCAGGACCGCAGCCACTTTCAGGATGCCAAGACTGACGAAGACCCGTTCGTCCAACAGGAATGCGGAGGGTGGAATCACCAAGGCGACGGAACTGGGCCGCGCTCCCTGGCTGATTGCTTCCGCTCGCTGAAGAAAACGCGTCATGGCGTCTTGTACTCGCATTCAGAGGAAGGAAATTGCCCAATCGAAACTCGTTAACCCTAATGACGAATCGTCAATCGATTGTTAATGATATCGGCATCAATCATGCCGTGTCCCTGAAGCCGGAGGCCGTTAAGGGGCTGGTGACGGATGTTAACAGAATCGGGCACCAGTTCCGGCGATCCGAACACCCAATCGAGGCCGAGCGCGACCATGGATATCGGACTGTTCCGCTACAACACCCCGCCGAGCTTTTGCAGCCACGCGCTCGATTACAATGAAGAATATTATCGCCGGGCAGGGGTGAGCCGGCTGCACACGCATGACGGTCTCGATCTGGATAGAATCCTCCCCGGGGATCTGGTTTTCATCAAGACCAATGCGCTTCCGGCCTTCTGCCAAGTCTTGCCAAAGCTGAAGGTCCCGATCGGATTGATCACCGGCGTCAGCGACATCTGCCCGCTCGATTACCGCTTCCTGATTGAAGACGATCGTATCGTTTCCTGGTGCGGGCAGTTCCTGCCCCAATGGTCGGAGAAAATTCTGCAGTACCCTTCGGGCTTCGCCGAGAGGGAAAGGGACTGCGGAGACCAGCAGGCGATCCTCGACGCGGTCGGGGGAATGCCCTGGACGGAGCGACCGATCGACATCCTGATGACACCGATGTCCCCCACGTCGCCGGAACGGCAGGATATCGCCGTGGACGGTGCTTATGTTCTGCGCGATCGGCTGCCCTATCGCGACTATCTTCAACTGATGGCCCGGTCGAAGTTCGTTATCTGCCCGCGCGGCAATGCACCCGACTCCATCCGCCTGTGGGAGGCGCTGGCGGTGGGGGCTGTACCGATCACACGCACCGGGATCCTCGACCCGATTTACAGCAGCTTCGGCGCGATCATCGTTCAGGAGTGGGAACAGGCGGCCGATGCCGCCCGGTCGGCTCCGACCGGCGAGCCGTTGCGCGCCTATGCCTTGCAATGCTTCGCCAACCGGACCGGACTGTTTTTCTCCAGCTATTGGCAGGAGCGGACACGGGAACATCACGCCCGTCTATTGGCTGCCCGCGTTTCCTGAAACCCCGGAATGGAGGATCGGACAATGACCGACCGGCCGCCCGAAACCCTCTTGCAGAAGCGGTTTCTGCCCTTGGGAACTCTGATCGTCGCCGCTGGGACGAAGGCTGAAGATTGGGTCGGCGACTTGTCCGCCGACTGGGCGGTGGAAGTGCTGTCGCCGCCGGCTGCGCTCGACCGCTGGGCAGCCGACAGGTCCTTGCGGCACATCGACTGGCTGTTCGTGCATCGCGCCGGCGGTGCTCTGCCGATGTTGAAGGGCGCTGAGGACCTGTTGCGCTTGCGCCGGATCGACTTCATCCAGTTCGATCAGGACGAGGCAGGTCCGGACCTGGAACGGATCTACGCCGCGTTGCAGGGCTACGGCTACAGCCTGTTCCGGTTCGCCAACCGGAACCTCGAATTCCGCCGCACGGCACCGGTCGACGGGAATCCCGCCACCCACCTGGCAGTGGCCCCCCGCCATTGGAAGCGGCTGTTCGCACGCGATCAGAGCATGTTTCGCTATGCCGAACTGTTTCCACGCCACGGCGTGGAACCGCGCGGAATCGTCCACGTCGGTGCCAACGAGGGCCAGGAGTATGACGGCTATGTCGAGGCTGGCTGTCGCCGCGTCATCTTGATCGAAGCCGATCCCGACACGTTCGCACGGTTGCAGGAACGCTTTGCCGGCAATCCGGATGTCCTGTGCATCGAGGGCGCGGTATCGGATCGTACCGGCCGCGCCACGTTCTCCCGGATGAGCGGCGGCATGTCGAGTTCCCTGCTGAATCCCCGCGATCATCTGGTCCTTTATCCGCACATCTCCCTCAACGGCACCATCGAGGTAACAACCGGAACGCTTCCCGCAATCCTGGCGGCGCATGGGGTGGATCCGGGGGACTACAACGTGCTGGCAATGGATACCCAGGGAGCGGAACGGATGATCCTCTCCGGCTGCGGCGCGCTGCTGGCGCAGTTCGACGCGGTGGTGACCGAGGCGAACTACGCCGAGCTGTACGAGGGATGCGGGCGTCTCGCAGATCTGGACGATCTGTTGGTTCCGCATGGCTTCGAGCGGGTCGAAGAGATCAGTCCGCATCACCACAGCTGGGGCGACGCGTTCTATGTGCGCCGCCGGCACTCAGTCCCATAGGACCGGACTGGCCCAGGGATCGAAGGAAACCAACCGTCTCTCTTGGCGGTGTGGCCGGACCGTCATGGTTGCCCGCGCATTGAGCATCGCGGCGGTAACGGAGAAGGAGCTGTTTGACACCGCCACTGCGTCCGACCGGGACAGGATCCAGTGGTCGGTGAAGAATTCCGCTCCCGGGAGCGGCGTTGTCAGGTCGGCCGCCTGGAGGGGGGCATAACGGGTGAAACTGTCGACAAGGTGAGGAGCGTCGGTCGCGATGTAGAGCACCGGGCGGTCTAGCCCCGGCCAGATTCGCTCCAGCCAGTCAAGATACCAGCTTTCCGGTGCGATCCAGAACCGTCCGCCACCGAAGTCGCCTCTGCGCAAATGGATGGCCACCACCGTCCGCCCACGCTCCCGGACCGCGGCCAGTGCGGCATCAGCGTGAGCTGCGACCGCGCCGACCGGTTGGAACCAATCCCGGATACGCTCCCGGAACGCCGCAAATGGCGTCGTGTCCCCACAGAAATAGCCAACGATGTCGTGTCCGGCGCACCGATCCGGTGCGCGCCCCGAAAGCGCCGCGGCGAACTGACAATCATCCTCATGCAGGGTCGGCAGCATGGGGCCGGTCAGCGGATCGTCAAAGCCATAGAGCGACCGCCCGATCCATTCCGGTGTTTCCAGTTCCAGCCCGGTCCGCTCGGCGTAAGCCCGCAAGAAGGCGTATTGCAGCAGTTGATTCCCGAACCGGCCAGCATTGCCAATCTGACTCGCCATCAGCCGGGGACGCCCCACCGGGATGCGGGGGGCCGGGGGCGAGGCGACCGGACGCAACAGCAACAGAGCCCGCCGGGTGAAGGAGGCTCCGAGTCCCGGAGCGGCAGCAATCGCTTTGTCGTAGGAAGCCAGCGCCAACACGGCTTCCCCCCCGGCTTCCAATGCCATCGCCTCGCCGAGCGCTCCACGGGGGTGGCCTGGAACGAGACGCAACACCCGCCGGGCACAGGTCAAGGCGGTTGCTCTATCCCCGGCCTGAAGCCTTGCCCGGCTCAGAGACGCCCAGCCCTCTTCATCCGTTGGCAGGGTGGCAAGGGCAAGTCGCAGGACCTGGATGGCGGATTGCGTCATTCCCAACGCTCCACGAACCCGGCCCAATTGGGCCAGGGCGAGCGGCTCGCCGGGGGACAGGCGCAGCGCGCGCACCAGTGGCAGCTCCGCGGAAGTCAAGGCGCCGGTCTCGGTCAAAGCGGCACCCAGGTTGATCAGCGGCATGGCCGACCCCGGATCCGAGACAACACCGAAGCGGCCAGTGACGACTGCTGCTTTGGGATCCTCGGCGGCGAGTTGCGCCGCCCCAAGGTTCACCAACGCGGCTATATCCACCGGTGCGCAGGTGACCGCGCGCCGTCCGGCCTCAACCGATTGGGCGCGGTCGCCTGCGCATCGCAGGATCAGGCAAAGGTTGCTCCAACCGTCGGGGTTGCCAGGCTCGAAAGACAAAAACTTGCGGTATGCGGTGATGACATGGCGATGCACGGCACCGCTTCGCTGCAACATCACCGCTGCGGCCCAGAAGAGTGAAGGGTCAGCCGGATTCACCGCGGCCGCGGCGGTGAATGCCCCGGCAGCGCCTGCCAGGTCTCCGATCGCCTCCAGGATCCCTGCAAGTTCGACATGAACCCGCTCGAGAGCTGGCTCAAGAACACCGGTTCGCATCAGCATACGGGCCGCCTCCTCGAGACGGCCGCACCGTTTCAAGGCGATGGCATGATCGAAGGACGCGGTAAGATCGCTCGGCGCCAGGGCCAGGGTTCGTCGGTACCGCAGAACAGCCTCGTCGAACCGGGCCGCGTCGAACGACCGTTCGGCCAGCAGACGAGCCATCAAAGCAATTCGTTCCTCGGCTTCATCCTGTCCCGCCTGGCGAAGCAGAGCGTGCCCATAACCAATCAGAGCATCCTCATGCCGGCCAAGCGCGTCAGCAATCTTTCCGCAGTTCAAATGATAGGGAGCCGGAGCAGGATTGATGGAAATGGCTTCCTTGATCCGAGCCAAGCCTTCCGTCATCCGGCCGGTCTGAGCCAATAGCAGGCCAAGAAGATGCAAGGCGTCGGCCTGGTCCGGTACGGCGTCCAGAATACGCCCATACAGGGTTTCGGCTTCGGTCAGCCGGCCATTCATATGGAAATCGAGAGCGGCTGAGAGTGCCTCAGAGAGAGAAGCCAAGATATTTTCGTTTCTAATTATGAAACGAGGATATGTTACATATGTCCGGCCTCTTATACAAGATCGATCTGTTTTTATTGACAATGTGTCGGTCTGGCTGTCGGGGCAGGTTTGGTACCGCACCCCGAATGGACTGTAACGTCAAATTCATGCTTAAAGGGCAGTCATAAGGATTTTGCCGAAATCCTTATTGACCATTTGCTTTGCTTCCCGATTTTAAGAATTACGTGTCGATAATATGTTAAATCTACTCTCAATGGTCGGGCAGGGCAGGGCATCGGTCATGGCGGATGGCTTCGCGGCGAAGGCCGCGCGACTGGGTTCAACGAACGGGAGATGGCGGCCACGCCATCCTTTCCGTTTGTATTGAGCCCGCAAAGTGGCGGGAGCCCGGCGCCGGTGACGGTCGGGCCGCTGCCGTGGTGATGTTCACCCGCAACCGGCTGTGCGCCTTCGCCGAACCCGAGGCAAGGCTGGAGCCGGCATCCTTCGCCGAACGGCTGCTCGATCCCCTCCGCGAACATCCGTCCCTCGCCCCTATGCCTCCGGTTCAGCCCCGGTTCGACGACCGCTCCGACGTCACGGCGGTCGTCTATGGCGGCACGGACGACCCCGACAGGCTGCTCTCCGCTTTCCTGCTCGACCTGCGGATCCAGGGCTTCGACGCGGTGGGGATGCTCGCCGGCTATGCCGGCGACGTGTGGTTCCCGCAGCCGGCACCGCAGGACCATCCCTGGCGGACGATGCCGCACCACGGCATGACCCCGACATCTCCGGCACCTCGCTGTCGGCGCAGACCCGCTACGCCGCCGGCACCCGCGAGATCCTGGAATGCTGGTTCGAAGGCCGGCCGATCCGTGACGAGTATCTGATCGTCGACGGCGGCAGGCTGGCCGGGATCGGCGCCCACTCCTACAGCGCCGGCAACACCACCGGCGGCTCGGAGGAGGCCGCGCGGTTCAAGGCGACCGACCCCGCGAGCACCCCCTTGGCACCAGCGGGCATCGACCGCTAGATACGGATGGGCACGATCATTGAGAGGCGGACATGACGGACTCGGCGGCTTACCATCGCCTGATGGCGTGCTCGGAATCCGGCGGCCTTGCCGATACGCAGGATCTCGGGCGCATGCTGCTGCGCCGTTGCAGCGACGCTTCGGCACCCTACCCGTGCGCGTTGGGTCTGCCCCTGGAGAGTCTGGGCACTCTGGTCGGGACCGTCTTCCCGGAGGCGGCTGCCGGTTGGGTGCCGGGGCGCTGCTTTTCCCGGCACGTCCATCGCCTGGCCGAAGCGGAAGCGGAGGATCGCCATGCCTGCCCCGGCTCCATGGACATCTCCGCGCCGGAGATCCTGCGGCTGAAGCGCGAGGAGGAGGACTTCCTCGGTCTGCTGCTGCGCAACCGCAGCACGGACCAGCCGATTGCCGCGGCCTTCGCCGTCATCATCGCGCGCGCCGGTGTGGAAAACGATCATCTCTGGCGTTCCCTCGGGCTGGCGGGGCGCAACTCGCTGGCGGACCTGCTCCGGCGCCATTTCCATCCGCTGGCGTCCGCCAACACCCGCAAGCTGCGCTGGAAACGCTTCTTCTACGAGCGGCTCCACGCCGAAGGCCGGCCGGCCGACCGGCCAACCGTCTGCGATGCCTGCTCCCATCATTCCGACTGCTATGGCGACATCTTCCCGACGAGACCGCACGCCATGCCCAAGTGACGGAACATCCTGCTCCCAAGGCAGAGAGCCTTTTGACAGGGCCGCCACAATCGATATATCCGTACAGATACATCGATCACGGATAGCAGGTGGGGCTTACAGGGGGCCTGCTGAGTCGGTGAGACGGAAACGGCATACCATTGGGGGCGAGATGCGTAATTCCCGTTTGTATATTACGTTTGCGGTTGGGGTGTTGACTGGTGGCGGGGCGCTCGCCGCCGATGCCGCCGCCGATGCCGCCAAGGACACGGCCGTCGACTCAGGGACCGGCGTCTTCACGCTCGGCCAGATCAACGTGTCGGCCCAGGCCGCCGGGCAGCCGATCGGCGGGTCCAGCCTGTCGGCGGACGAGATGCAGACCTTCAACAAGCAGTCGCTCGATCAGGCGATGGACATCATTCCAGGCGTCACGTCGTCGACGACCGGCGGGCAGCGCAACGAACGGCTGGTCTACATCCGCGGCTTCGACCGCTACCAGATTCCGGTGATGATGGACGGCGTGCGGATTTATCTTCCAGCCGACAACCGGCTCGATTTCGGCCGCCTGCTGACCCCCGACCTGTCGGAAATCCAGGTGTCGAAGGGCTACGCCTCGGTGCTGGATGGGCCGGGCGCCATGGGCGGCGCCATCAACCTCGTCACCCGCAAGCCGACCCGCGCCTTCGAAGCGGAACTGCGCCAGGGGCTGTCCTTCGACAACCGGGCGGCCCTGGGCGGCTACACCACCTACGGCATGGCCGGCACCCGGCAGGAGCGCTTCTACCTGCAAGCCAGCGGCACCAGGACAGAGACCACCCATACCCGCCTGTCGGAGAACTTCAAGCCGGTGGCGTCGGAGAATGGCGGCAACCGCGACCAGTCGCAGACCAGGGACTGGTCGGTCAACCTCAAGGCCGGCTTCACGCCCAACGACACCGACGAATACTCGATCAATTTCCAGAAACAGTCCGGCAGGAAGGGCGCTCCGCTGAACGTGAACGACAGCGTCGCGAACCAGCGCTATTGGAGTTGGCCCTATTGGGATTTGCAGAGCGTCTATTGGCTGTCGAACACCAAGATCGGCAGCGCGTCCTACGCAAAGACCAAGCTCTATTACAACACCTTCCAGAACGGGCTCTACGCCTTCGACAACGCCGCCCTGACGCGGCAGGCCACGTCACGCTCCTTCCGCAGCTATTATGACGACAAGGCCTATGGCGGCAGCGCCGAGCTGGGCACCGACCTGATCCCGCTGAACACGCTGAAGGGCGCCCTGCATTTCCGCCGCGACGACCACAAGGAATGGCAGCGTCTCTACCCCGGCAATTTCCTGGAGCCCAAGCAGCGGGACCTTGAAGACACTTGGTCGGTCGCGCTGGAGAACAGCTTCCACGCCACGGAGGCGCTGGACATCGTGCTCGGCGCCAGCCACGACTGGCGCCACCTGCATGAGGCGCAGGACTGGAACGGCACCGTCACCGGCTCGATGATCGACTACAGGCGTGCCGACAGCGACGCCACCAATGCCCAGGGCGCCGTGGTCTACCGCTTCTCCAGGACCGGCGAGGCGCATGCCAGCATCTCCGTCCGCAGCCGCTTCCCCAGCATCTTCGAGCGCTTCAGCACCCGCTTCAACGGCGCCGCCTCCAATCCCGACCTGAAGCCGGAGAAGGCCATCAATTACGAGATCGGCGCGTCGGAGCGCTTCGGGTCGACCCGTGTCGAGGGCGCCGTCTTCCTCAGCCGCCTGCGCGACGTGATCGCCAACGCGCCGATCGTCATCAACGGCCAGTCGACGACGCAGAGCCGCAACATGGCCTCCGGGCTCTATCGCGGCTTCGAGGTCGCCGTCACCACCAGACTGACCCCGACGCTGGAGGTCGGCGGCAACTACACGCTGACCATCCGGACGCTGTCCGACCCCAACATCCCCAACCTGAAGGCGGTCGGCACGCCGAACCACAAGCTCTTCCTGCACGCCGACTGGCGGCCGACCGAACGGCTCGGCATCGTCCCGAGCGTCGAGGCGGCGAGCGGCCGCTACAGCCAGAGCACCGCGGGAACCGTGTTCCTCGGCAACGGCGGCTATGTCCTGGCCAATCTCCAGGCCAGCTACGACCTGACCGCCAATGCGCAGCTGTCGGCCGGGGTGCGCAACCTGTTCGACGCCAACTATTCCCTGGCCGACGGCTTCCCGGAGCCCGGCCGGACGATGTTCGTCACCGCGCGCTACAGCTTCTGATCCTGGCCGAGCCCCCCGATGGCGGCCGCCTCACGCCACGGCGTGCAGGCGGCCGTTCTCCAGGCGCAGGCTGCGGTCGGCCCAGCCGGGAACCGGCAGCGCCCCATGGCTCGCCAGCAGGACGGCGGAGCCGTCACGGCGGGCGGTGGCCGCCAGCACCGCCAGGGCATGGGCGGCGCGCCGCGGGTCCAGCCCGCTCAGCGGTTCGTCGAGCAGGAACAGGCGGGGGCGTCCCGCCACCAGACCGGCCAGGGCGACGAGCTGGCGCTCCCCGACGCTCAGGCTTTGTGGGGAGCGCTCCGCCAGCGACGTCAGGCCGAACTGCGCAATCGCCCGATCCACCCGCTCGGCGCGGTCGGGCGGGCGCAGCCCGGCACGGGTGAGGGCGAAGGCGATTTCCGTCCGCACCGTCTCGGCGAAGAAGTGACGCGGCGGGTCCTGGGGCAGGAAGCCGACGCGGCCCGGCAGGTCGCGCGGGCTGGGATTGCGCAGGTCGGCGATGGTGACGGTGCCGTCCTCCATCGGTTCCGCTCCGATCAGGCAGCGCAGCAGTCTGCTTTTTCCCACCCCGTTGACGCCGCTCAGATGGAACCGCCGCCCCGCCGGCACCGTCATCGCCAGCCGGTCGAACAGCGGCGTGCCGTCACCGCGCGGAACCCGCAGCCCCTCGGCACACAGAACCGGCGGCGCCGGCACCGTCCGGTCGCCCGGCTCCGCGCTCATCCCGTCCTCATCCGGAAATGACGGCGCCGTGCCGGTGTCCGGAGCCGGCATGCGCAGATGGACCGCGGGCAGGCCGGTCATCCGCTCCGGCCGATGCTCGCTGATCAGCAGGATGCGCCCCATGGCAAGGCGTCGGCGAATAACGGAGCGCAGCATCTGCACGCCGTCGGAATCCAGCAGTGCGAAGGGCTCGTCGAGCAGCAGCACCGCCGGATCGGCCGCCAGGGCGGCGGCGATGGCCAGGCGATGGCGTTCGCCCATCGACAGGGTCTCGATCCCGCGGCCGACGGCACCCTCCAGGCCGACCTCGCGCAAGGCGTCGGCGACCCGGACAGGGCTTTCCGCAGCCGACCGGGACGGGGAGCGGTGACCGCCGACGATGGCCGCGTCCACCGCCGCCTCGACTGGGCCGGAGCGCAGGAGAACGTCGGGAACCTGCGGTACGAAGGCAACCGGACAGGGCGTCCCCATCGGCACCGCAATGCCGCCATCGACCGCCATTGCCTGCCCGTCATGCCTCGGCAGGCCGGCGAGCGCCCGCAACACGCTGGTCTTGCCGGTGCCGGTCGGTCCGGTGATCAGCCCGCATTGTCCGGCGGTCAGATGGATGCGGCCGAGCCGCAGCCATGGCGCTCCCTTGCCCAGTATGACGATGGGTGGCTTCATCGCTCGCTCTCCACTCTTCCAAGCCCGGACGGCGGATACGCTATATTCAAAAGAATATAGAGCTGTTGTGCAATGCACAAGCGAACCCGAGCGGTGGGGGACGCCGTGTTACAGGGACCCGAGGAAGGCCAGCAGAGCCTTGCGGTTCAGCGAGGGCATGCGGCGGACCGCCTCGCGCGCCGGCTCGGCCTCGCCACCATGCCAGAGAATGGCCTCCAGCAGGCTGCGAGCGCGGCCGTCATGCAGGTAGGTCGGGCGGTCGGTGACCACCGCCGTCAGACCGAGCCCCCAGAGCGGCGGCGTCCTCCATTGGCGACCGGTGGCCTGGAAGTCGGGCCGCCCGTCGGCCAGCCCCTCTCCCATGTCGTGCAGCAGCAGGTCGGTGTAGGGGTGGATGGTTCGGCCGGCCAGTTCCGGCAGGGCCGGCGACGGGCCGGTGCGCAGGGTCGGGGTGTGGCAGGCCGCGCAGCCGATGGCGGCGAACAGCCCTTCTCCTACCCGCACCAGGGGATCGTCGGCGTTTCGCCGTACCGGCACCGCAAGCGCGCGGGTGTAGAGCGTCACCAGATCGAGCTGTTCGTCGCTCAACTCCGGCTTGGTATCCCCCGCGCCCTCTCCCGCTGCCGCCCGGCAGGCGGTCTGCGCCGCCGTGCAGCCATGGTACGGAAACAATGTCGAGGTCAGGCCGAGGTCGCCATCGAAGGCCCCGGCATTCTGCTGGCGCAGGCTCGGCTGGTTGGCCTTCAACCCGAAGCGGCCGACCGCAAAGGCGCCGCGCGCCGCATCCCACACCAGATTGACCCGCCCGCGCACCCCATCGCCATCGCGGTCGTCCGGATCGGCGAGTGCCAGCAGATCGGCCTCCGGCACCGCCTCCAGCAGGCCGAGCCCGACGAGCGGTGGCGCCATCCGCACCGAGGTCATCACCTCCGGCCCCAATGGCCCGTAGCCGAGATTGTCCAGCCGCAGCTCCGGCCGCCTAAGGGCAACCGGCGTGCCGTCGGCCAGACGGTCAATGCGCTCCGACCAGACCAGCGTCGCCCGGCCCTCACCCGGCACGCCGGCGATGCCGTCGGGGTTGAACTGGTCGCCATAGACCGGATGCGGCTGCGGAGCTGCGCCGGCCCCGCCGCCGGGCACCGACAGCCGGACCAGGGTAGACCGCATGCTGTCGCTCTCCCCCTCCGGCGGTTCGCCCCGGCCGTTCTTGGCGTGACAGGCGATGCAGGATTGCCGGTTGAACAGCGGGCCGAGCCCATCGAGATCGGGCCGCACCTCCGACGGTCCGACGGTCCACACCTGCTGGAACAGCGAGCGGCCGGCCTGGAAGGCGGCACGGTGTGCCGGGTCGAGAGTCGGCAGCGGCCTGGAGAAGGCGTCGCGTCCCTGGACTGGCACCGTCACCGCCTCATCGGCCCGCAGAGGCATCGCGGCAACCGACAGGGCCGCGGCGAGAAGGAGGACACGTCTCATGGCGTCGGCAGAGCCCGGCGGGCGAGATCCAGCGCTTCGGCCTGGGCGGCGTCGATGCGGGCCGACCAGTCTTTCCGCACGGCCGCCTGCTCCTCCGGATTGCGATTGGACCGGCGGTCCTGGAAGCCCGGAGCGAGACGGTCGGCGTCGGCACCGGCAACCGGAACGAAGCCGGCGAGCGTGCGCGCCCTGCTCACCAGGGCGGCGCGCTCCGGGTCGGGCTTGGCATTGGGCTGGGCGGCCAGGGCGGCTTCGGCGGCGTGGATGGCACCCCACAGGGTCTTCAGCCGGTCCTGGCGCTCGGCGATCAGGGTGTCGAACAGCGCGACGATCAGGCCGTGGCGGCTCAGCCCTTTTTCCATGTCGTAAGCGTAGGCTTCGGCCCCGATCCTCTGAAAGGGATCGACGGTGCCGGCCGGCGCCTGGGTGTAGACGTCGGGGCGCACCGGATAGCGGCGGATGTCGGGGTGGAACAGCAGCGCCTGTCCCGGCGCCGACAGGACGAAATCGACGAAGGCGCGCGCCGCGTCCGGGTGCGGTGCGGCCCTGGTGATCGCCACCTGGGCCGGCAGGAAGGCGGTGCGCGGCGGATAGACCAGCGCCACCGGATGGCCGTTGGCGATGGCGCTGCGGGCGAAGAAATCCACCGTTACGGCGACGTCGGCCTCGCCATTCACCACGCTTTCGCTGACCTGCCCGCCGCTGCCAATCAACGTGGCATCGGCCGCCGCCTCGCCGAGCAGCGCCCAGCCGGCCTCCCAGCCCTCCGCCTGCAGCAGGATGTCGTAGAGTGCGCCGGAGAAGCCGACCTGCCCGGCGATGGGCAGCGCCAGCCGCCCCTTCCAGCGCGTCGCCGCCAAGTCGCGCCAGGTCGCCGGCGGCGGCAGCCGATCACGGGCGAGTGCCGCCGGATTGACGATCAGCCCGTAGCCGGCGACTTCGAACGCCTCGAAGAAGCCCTGTCGGTCGGAGACGAACTGCCCATCGACCACGCCGGGCAGGACGGTGCGGTCCACCGTCAGCGGCCGGAAGGCCCCGGCATCGCGCAGCCGCGGAAAGCTGCCGAGCGACGGGGTCCAATAAACGTCGACGCCGCCCTGATCGGGCTTGGCCAGCTCCACCGCAGCGTCGCGTGACGGTTTCCAGACCACCTGCAGGTCGGTGCCGGGATTGGCGCGCTCGAACGCCTGCTCATAGCGCTGGACAAGCTCGTCCGGGTAGCTGGTCATCACGACGACCCGGTCCTCCAACGCCCAGCCCGCCCCGGAACCGAACATGAGGATGGAGCCGAACAGGGGTGCGGCGATCCTGCGGAAGATTGGGCGCATGACTCAGCTGCCTCGCACAAGCTATATTTGGAAAAATATAACGATCACCCTATACCTGTTGCTTTCTCGCGGCAACTGCAGCAGTTACGCGGGAACGCTGCCACGGGGCGGCCCTCAACCTCGACCGGATCGCCGCGTGGCTGCGAAGGCGGCCCCCCCGCACCAGCCCGCCGTTCCCGCTTTGCCAGACTGACCGATTGGCGGACTGGTTCACGCCATCCTTGGTCGGAATCCGGACTTTCCGACCGAACCCCCGACGGTGACATGGTTCTCCGGAAGACCCGGCCTTAGGCTACAGAGATGCCGATAGGGTTCGATTGTTCCGGTTTGCCCAGCCCGGCGACCAAGTGCTCGATGAAGCTGCGCACTTTCGGCGAGACATGGCGGGTTGCGGGATAGACGATATGAATGGCCTCGTCCGTCACCTCCAGTGCGGACAGAACCGGGACAAGGCGGCCGGCGCGGATATCGTCCTCAACGATGAAGTCGGCCAGCCGCGCCAACCCCAATCCACCCACCGCGCCATGGCGCAACAGCCACAGACTGTCGGTCTGGAAGCTGCCGACAGGGCGCAGGATCTCGCGCCGGTCGCCGATCGTGAACTCCCACTCGGTCCGGCCCGACCCCGACAGCAGAGTCAGGCACGCGTGGTGGGCAAGATCGGCCGGCGACTGCGGCACGCCATGCCGGTCCAGATAGTCGGGACTGGCCACCACATGGCGGCGCAGCGGCCGCAAGCGGCGGGCGATCAGGCTGGAGTCGGCCAGCCGCCCGGCGCGGATCGCCAGATCGAGCCCGTCGTCGACCAGCCGCTGCACGCGGTCGTTCAGGCTGACCTCCAGCGACACGCCGGGGTAGCGGCGCATATATGATGCCAGCAGCGGCGCCACCCGCATCTGCCCGAACATCACCGGCATGGTGATGCGCAGGGTACCGCGCGGCTCCTCGCCCATCTCGGTCAGCGACTGTTCCGCCTCGTCCAGCGCCGCCAGGATGGCGCGGGCGCGCAGGCAGAAGGTGGCGCCGGCGTCGGTCAGCGCGATCCGCCGCGTGGTGCGCGCCAGCAGCCGGGTGCCAAGCCGGTTCTCCATCTGGGCGATGCGCCGGCTGATCGCCGAGGCGGACAGCCCAAGCCGCTCCGCCGCCGCCGACAGGCTGCCGCTGTCCACCACCTCGACCAGCACCGTGAGATCGTCCAGCCGGTCCATGCCGTCCTCCGCGTCCCGAACCCTGCCATATCCCGTTTACGGGCGCATTCTTGCATTCTGCGCAAAGATATTGTGCGTGTCCCTCTATGTTTTGCAAACCCGGCTTTTGACAGGATCGGGCCGACGGACACGCCGACAGGGAATTGCCCAATGCGTCTTCAACGCCAACTCCGCACCATCCGGGCGCAGGCCGGCAAGACCCTGCCTCAGGAGGTCATGGCGATGATGGACCGGATCATTGCCGACCTGAAGGCGCGAGGGATCGAACTGGGAGCACTGCGCCCCGGCCTCCAGGCACCCGACTTCGCCTTGCCGAACCAGCTCGGCCGCACCGTCTCGCTTTACGAGACGCTGGAACGGGGACCGGTCGTCCTGCTGTTCTATCGCGGCGAATGGTGTCCTTATTGTTGCGCCCAGCTCAGGGCCATGCAGCTGGCGCTGCCTCAATTGACCGCCGGCGGTGCCCGGCTGGTGGCGGTGTCGCCGGAACTGCCCGACCACAGCCTGACGCTGGCGGAGCGCAACGCGCTGGATTTCGACATCCTGTCAGACCGGGAAGCGATGGTGGCCCGCAGCTACGGCCTCGTCTTCCGCGTGCCGGACGAACTGCGCGATCTCTACCGCGACCGCGGCCTCGACCTCAACGCCCGCCAGGGCCGTCCCCTCGGGGAGCCCTGGCAGCTGCCGATCCCGGCGACCTATCTGCTGTCGCCCAGCGGCGTCGTGCGCTTCGCCGCCATCGACGCCGACTTCACCCAACGCCCGGAGCCGCAGGCGCTCGTCGACCTGCTGCACGACCGCGTACCGGTGTCCTGACCGGCGCCCATCGTTCCGAAACACCGAATCATCCCGCAACAGAGGACCATGACCATGACCGCCACCAAGACCTTGGCCCTGCTCCCCATCGCCGGCGCGCTGGCCGGCGCCCTGACGCTGATGGCCGGCCCTGCCGCCGCCCAGTCCAACATGGAGAAATGCTACGGCATCTCCAAGCCGGGCGAGAACGGCTGCGCCCATGCCAAGGGCCTGCATTCCTGCGCCGGCAACAGCAACCTGACCTTTGACGGCGGCGACTGGAAGCTGGTCAAGGCCGGCACCTGCGCCGGGGAGATGGGCTCGCTGAAGCCGTTCGACGGTGCCAACCCGAAGAAGAAGGGCTGAGGCGATGGCCGCGGCGGCGCCCTCCACCTCCGTCCGGTCCGTGCCGGCCGCCGCCGGCATAGGCCTGCGCGAGCCGCATCGGGAGGCGCTCGTCGCGGCCGGCTGCCCGATCCCGTGGGTCGAGATCCATCCGGAAAACTATCTGGTTCCCGGCGGCCCGCGTCTGGCCGGCATCCTGCGGGTCCGCCGCGACCTGCCCGTCAGCTGCCACGGCGTCGGCCTGTCGCTGGGCAGCGCCGGCGGTCTCGACCCCGACCATCTGATGCGTCTGCGCGCCCTCTACGACAGGCTGGAGCCGGGGCTGATCTCCGAACACCTGTCCTGGAGCGTCACCGACGCCATCTACCTCAACGACCTGCTGCCGCTGCCCTATACCGAGGACAGCCTCGACCGGGTCCGCCGCAACATCGACCATGCCCAGGAGGTCTTCGGCCGGCGCATCCTGGTCGAGAATCCGGCCGCCTGCCTCGCCTTCGCCGACAGCGTCATTCCCGAAGCCGAATTCCTGGCGGAACTGGCCGCCCGCACCGGCTGCGGTCTGCTGCTCGACGTCAACAACCTCTACGTCTCCTCGGCCAATCTCGGCTTCGACCCGTCGGCGTGGCTGGATGCCATCCCCGCCGATGCCGTCGGTGAACTGCATCTCGCCGGCCATGCCCGCGTGACGCTCGGCGGCGAGGAGCTGCTGATCGACGACCATGGCAGCGCGGTCGGCGACGCCGTGATGGCGCTCTATGCCGATGTGCTGGACCGCCTCGGCCCGCGGCCGGTGCTGATCGAGTGGGACAACGACCTGCCGCCGCTCGACCTGCTCCTGGCCGAGGCGGGCAGGGCGCAGGGGCCGCTCGATGCCCGGATGCGGCATGGCGAAACGCCGGCCATGATCCCGGAGGCCCATCGTGCCGGCTGACGCGAAACTTGCCAAACTCCAGCGCGACTTCGCCGCCTTCCTGCTGCATGGCGATCCGGCGGTCGCCGGGACGCTGCGGCCGGATCTGCCGGCCGGACGGCTGACAATCTACCGCAACACGACGATGGGATCGCTGGCGGCCGTTCTCGGCCATGCCCATCCCACCCTGCGCCGGCTACTGGGCGTGCAGCGCTTCACGGCGCTGGCCTGCCGCTTCGCGGCGGAGGCACCGCCCTGCGTGCCGATGCTGTGGAGCTATGGCGCCGGCTTCGCCGACTGGCTGGCCGATCTCGAACCGGCCACCGAAATCCCACCCTGGGCCTCCGACCTCGGCCGGCTCGACTGGGCGATGCATGAAGCGCTGTTCGCCGCCGACGCCGAACCGCTCGACCTCGGCCGGCTCGCCGCCATCCCGCCGGAACAGGCGGGGTCCCTGCGGCTGGCTCCGCACCCGTCGCTGCGGCTGGTGCGGTCGGGCTGGAACATCCATGAGCTGTGGAAGGATGGCGCGGCGGTGCCGGTGCCTCAGCCGGAAGCTGTCCTGATCGGCCGCGTTCCAGGCGACGGAGGCGACGAAGTCGCAGGGGGCGCAGCCGGGGGGGAGGTGCGCTGCACCCGGCTGACCGCAGCCGACGGCGCGCTCGCCGCCCTGCTGCTGACCGGTGCCACCCTGGACGAGGCCGCCGGCGACGAAGCGGCCGCCGGCGCCGACCTCCAATCCCTGCTGGCATTGCTGCTGCAGAACAGTCTGCTGGCCGGCTTCGCGCTCGACCGGCAGCCCTCCCTTACCGGACGCGAAGGGAACGACCCATGACGTCATCGCCTGTAGGCCTTGGGGCAAGCCCGGGCCGACTGGCCCGCCTGTCGGACATCCGCGACCATGCCGCCGGGTGGCTCGACCGGTACGCGGCCCCGCTGTTCGACCTTGCCGTCCGGCTGACGATGGCGCCGATCTTCTTCCGCTCCGGCTTGCAGAAGATTGGCGACTGGCAGGCGACCCTCTTCCTGTTCCAGGAGGAATACCGGCTGCCGCTGCTGCCGCCGGAGGTCGCCGCGCTGCTGGCCACCGCCACCGAGCTGACCATGCCGGTCCTGCTGGCCCTGGGTCTGGCGACACGGCTGGCGGCGCTGCCGCTGCTGGCGATGGCGCTGGTGATCCAGTTCGTGCTGGGTGCGGCAGACCCGGCCTTCAGCAATCCGCAGCATTATTTCTGGATGCTGCTGCTCACCGGCCTGATCGTCCGCGGCGGCGGACGGCTGTCGGTCGACCATCGGCTCCTTCACCTCAGCCGCCGCCGCATGGGAGACAGTCGATGACCGCTGCAGAGAACAGCCACCGGAACAGGCTTCCGCTCCCCGCACACCGGCAGATCGCCCGGCTCGGCTGGCTGCTGTCGTCCGGCCTGGTCGCCGTGCTGGCGCTGGTGCTGGCGGTCAGCCTCGTCACCGTGCAGGGCATCCGACAGGTGGACGAGCGCTGGAACGACTACGACCTGGGGGCCGCGGCCAAGGCCGACGCCCTGTCCGACCTGCGCGGGGCGCTGGGGTTCGGCGGCGTCATCCACCGCTTCGGCGACTATCTGCTGACCGGCGATCCCGCCCGTGCCGCCGATGTGCGGCAGAGCCTGAAATCCGCTGCCGCCAATCTGGAGGTCTACCGCTTCGCCGGCGAGCTGAGCGCCGCCGAAAGAACGGCGCTCGACAGCATCGCCGCGGCGATGGCGCAGCTGGATGCAAAACTGACCGAGGCCGAGGCCGCGGTGGCGGCGCACACCCCGCTCGACCGGCTGGCCCGCACCGCGGCACTCGACACCGCGCCGGCGGTGGCGGCGATGCGGACGCTGAACGGCGAGCTGACCCGGGCGCGCGCCGCCCTCGGCGAAGCCAACCGCCAGGGCATCGCCGGCCTGACCGGCACGGTGCTGACCGGCGGCAGCGTGGCGCTGGTGCTGCTGGTCGCCATCGCCGGGCTGTTCCTGTGGTTCACCCATCACCGCATCGTCCGTCCGCTCGCCCGGCTCGCCGGCCATATGCAGCGTCTGGCCGGCGGCGATCTGGACAGCGACGTGCCTCTGGTCGGCCGACGCGACGAGATCGGCGCCATGGCGGGCACCGTCGAGGTGTTCCGCGACGGGCTGGTCCGGCTGCGCGCCGCCGGGGAACGCGAACGCGCCGAGGCCGAAGAGGCCCGCCGCCGCCAGGAGACGCTGGAACGAGACCTCCGCTCCTTCGAGGCGGAGATCGGCACGCTGGCCGCGGCGCTGGCCGGGCGGGCCGCCACGCTTCACCGCACCGGGCAGGATCTGGCCTCCTCCTCCAGCCGGACCATCGGCAGCACGCAGGAGGTCTCCGCCGCCGCCGCCCGCACCGCCGGAACCGTCCAGGCCGTCGCCGCCGCCACCGAGGAGCTGTCCGCCTCCATCGCCGGGATCGGCCAGCGGGTGCAGGGCTCGGTCGCCATGACCACGGCGGCGGTCGAACAGGCCGACCGCTCCTCCGCCACCGTCGCCAGCCTCGCCGAGGCGGTGCAGCGCATCGGCGAAGTGGTCGGGCTGATCAATGCCATCGCCAGCCAGACCAACCTTCTGGCGCTGAACGCCACCATCGAGGCCGCACGCGCCGGCGAGGCCGGCAAGGGCTTCGCCGTCGTGGCGCAGGAGGTGAAGAACCTCGCCAACCAGACCGCGCGGGCGACCGAGGACATCACCCAGCAGATCGCGACGATCCGCAGCGCCACCGACGGCGCGGTCGACGCCATCCAGGGCATCGGCGGCAGCCTGGGACAGGTCTGCCGCATGGCGCAGGAGATCGCCGACGCCGTCACCCAGCAGGACGAGGCGACGCGCGAGATCGCCCGCAACATCCAGGAGACCGCAGGGTCGGCCGGCGCGGTCAGCACCGCGATTTCCGAGGTTGCGCAAGCAGCCGAACAGGCCGGAATGGTTGCGGAAAGCATGTTCTCATCCGCACAATCGCTCGGCAGCGAGACCAGGCGGCTGGAGGGGGCGGCGCACAGCTTCTCCCGGGCGTTGCGCGCGTGATCGCCAGAAGCTCCGGGGCAGGGGGAAGACCAGGGTGACAGACATCGTCGGCGAAGACTCCGGTGTCATGCCCGATGGCGGCGGCCCCCGGGACCTCTCCGGAGCGCGCGCCGGGGCGGGGCGCCGCACCCTGACCATCGCGCGCTCGGCGCTGCTGCTGGCGGCGGCCCTGGTCGTCTGTCTGGCCGTGATGCTGGCGGTCGGGCTGGAGCTGATGCGCGGCATGGATGCGGTGGCCGACGGCTGGCGCGATTACGACCTGCAGGCCGCCACCAAATCCGACGCGCTTTCGGAGGTGCGCGGGCATCTCGGACTGGGCGGCGTCATCGACCATTTCCGCGAGGGCACGCAGGCCGGTACGAATGACCATGCGGCGCTGGACCGGTCCCTGGCGCTGGCGCGGGCCAATCTGGCGATCTACCGCGACATCGTGACCCCCGGCGAGGACGAGGCGCGGGCCATCGCCGCCATCGCCGCCTTTCTCGACGCCATCCAGGTGCAGATCGAGGATCCGGCGGCAGCCATCCCCCCGGAGGCGTTCGATGCCTGCCGCCGCGACGCGGTGAAGGGGCTGGCTGACCTGAACAGCCATCTCAGCGCGCAGCGTGCCCGGCTGACCGCCGCCACCCTGACCGACATCGAGACCCTGCAACGGCTGATGGCCGTCGGCGGCGGGAGCATCGCCGTGCTGGTCCTGGCGCTGGCCTGCGCCGCCGTGTGGTTCACCCGCAGCCGCATCGTCGGCCCGCTCGGCCGTCTGGTGGAGGACGCCCGCCGACTGGCCAGCCGCGATCTCGACCGCCCTTTCCAGGGCTGGGGCAGGCGGCGTGGACCGGGCTTCCGGCACGACGAACTGGGCCTGCTCGGCCGCAGCCTCGAGGACAGCCGGATCGCCCTGCGCGACCTGTTCGCCGCCATCGAGGAGAAGACCCGCCGGCTGGGCGAAAGCGAACGCCGCTATGCCATGGCCGCCGCCGCCACCAACGACGGGCTGTGGGACTGGGACCTGGAGAGCGGAGACTTCTACCTGTCGCCCCGACTGCGCCAGATGCTCCGCCTGTCGGCGGATGATGGAGAGCCCGGCCTTTCCAGCCTGCTTGCCCACATCCACCCCGACGACCGGCATGGGGTGCTCGCTGCGATCCGTCAGGGGGAGCATGGGGCGGATGGCGCCAGCTTCGACGTGGAGTTCCGCGTCCTGCCGCCGAACCTGAAGCAGGAAGGCCAGGGGCCGGAGGAGGGAACCCGCTGGCTCCATCTGCACGGCATCGTCGCCGCCGGCCCGGACGGACGGGTGGCGCGGCTTGCCGGTTCCGCCGCCGATGTCAGCGACCGCAAATCCTACGAGGCGCGGCTGGTCCATCAGGCGACCCACGATTTCCTGACCGGCCTGCCCAACCGCGCCTATCTGATCCGCTGGCTGGGCGAGCGGCAGGCGGCGCAGGACGCCGGCCGCAGCGATCTGGCGCTTCTGTTCCTCGATCTCGACGGCTTCAAGGTGGTCAACGACAGCCTGGGCCATGCGGTCGGCGACCGCGTCCTGATCGCAACGGCGGAGCGGATCGCCGGCCTGCTGGAAGCGGGAGAGTTCGTCTCCCGTCTGGGCGGCGACGAGTTCGTCGTCGCGGTCCCCGCCGGTCGGGAAGCGGCGGTTGCCCGCGCCCAGGCATTGGAGACCGCCTTCCAGCGCCCGCTCTGCACGGGCGGCATGGAACTGCGGATCGGGCTCAGCATCGGGCTGGCGGTCGACGATGGCACCAGTGACGATCCCGACAGCCTGCTGCGCGATGCCGACATCGCGCTGTACCGCGCCAAGGAGCATGGCAGGGGACACACCGTGCTGTTCGACGCCTCCCTGCGCGAGGCGATCCTGATCCGCAGCCGTCTGCAGCGCGATCTGGCGCCCTCGCTGGAGGCCGGAGACATCTTCCTGGTCTATCAGCCGATCGTCTCGCTCCCCAGCGGACGGCTTACGGGGTTCGAGGCGCTGGTGCGCTGGCGCCACCCCGACCTCGGCCTGGTCAGCCCGGCCCAGTTCATCCCGATCGCCGAGGAGACCGGCCAGATTCTGCCGCTCGGCCGCCATGTGCTGGAACGGGCGGTGGAGCAGCTCGCCCGCTGGCGCCGGATGGCGGGTGGTGCCGCCCTGACCGTCAACGTCAACCTCTCGGCCCGCCAGATGTGGGACGAACGCTATGTCGACGACATGCTGGGGTATCTGGCCAACGCCAGCGCCGACGGGCTGAAGGTCGAGGTGACCGAGAGCATGACCGTCGCCGATCATGATCAGGCCTGCGCCATCCTGGAGCGCTTCCATGCGCTGGGCGTGGCGTTGTGCATGGATGATTTCGGCACCGGCTATTCCTCGCTGTCGCACCTCGGCAGTCTGCCCTTCGACGTGGTGAAGATCGACAAGAGCTTCGTCAGCGCGCTCGGCAGCGACCCCAGGCAGGAATCGCTTCTGCGCGGCATTGTCGAACTGGCCCACCGCATCGGGCTGGAGGTCGTCGCCGAAGGGGTCGAGACCGAGGAGGAGCGGACCGTGCTGACCCGGATCGGCTGTGACTATGCCCAAGGCTACCTGTTCGCCCGCCCGCTGTCCGTAACTGACGCCGAAGCGCTGCTTCTCGCCTCTGGTCGACCGTGATTGTCATCCCAGCCGCAAGGGGTCGACCGATCCGCCGTCCTGAGGATATCGCGCGCTTTGCGGAGGGGCTGGGACTGGCCGGGTTGCCGGAGTGAACCCGGCCCTCGCCTGAAGCGTCCCGCGATCATGTGGCCTTGGGAGGCCGTCGCCGACGGTCCGGCGCGGATCGAGGCGCCCGACGAGCAGCGCCCCGACCCATCGGCGGTCAGCCCCTACCGGGCGGCCGGTCCGGTCCTGGCGAGGACGCCGATCAGACCTGCGCCATGCCGCCATCGACCGGCAGCTCGGCTCCGGTGATGAAGCTGGCCTCATCGCTGGCGAGGAACAGCGCGGCCGAGGCCACTTCGTCGGCACGGGCCATACGGCCGAGCGGGATCAGCGTCGTCAGCGTCTCGCGCACCTCGTCGGAGGTCGCCGCCATCATGGCGGTGTCGGTCGGTCCCGGTGCCACGACGTTGACGCGGATGTTGCGGGGCGCCAGCTCGTTGGCCCAGCTCCGCGCGAACGAGCGCACGGCGGCCTTGGTCGCCCCGTAGACGCCATAGCCTTTGGTGCCGATCGCGGCGGCGATCGAGCCCACCAGCACGATCGAGCCGCCATCCGGCATGATCGCCGTCGCAGCCTTGGCGGCGAACAGCAGCGCACGCACGTTGAGGTCGAAGGTCCGGTCGAAATGATCCTCGTCGATGGTGTCGAGGGTCGCGAACTCGGAGATGCCGGCGTTGACGGCGAGCACGTCCACCCGTCCGGCCTCGCGCCGCACCGCCTCGAAGAAGGCGGCGAGCGCCGTCAGATCGGACGCATCGACGCGGCGCGCGCGCAGCCTGCCGGCCCCAAGCACGACCTCCCCCTCTTCGGCCCGGCGGCTGGTGGCGTAGACCGTGGCGCCCTCCGCCGCGAAGCGCTGCGCGATGGCGCCACCGATGCCGCCATGGCCACCGACCACAACGGCGATCTTTCCTGAAAGCCTGCTCATACATCCTCACATCGCTGGTGATGACGAACAGGTATCATTCCTATATCTACTTACAAGAACGCACCTGATGGTGCTTAGATATCGAGGTGTATACCCATGTCCAAGGACGTGCTCGACCTGCCGCTCGACGTCACCGCGACGCGGCCCATCCTCGACCATATCGCCAACAAGTGGACGGTGCTGATCCTGAGCGTGCTCTGCACCCAGCCGGCGCGGTTCAACGACCTCAAGCGCCGCCTCGACGGCATCACCCACAAGGCTCTGTCGGAGGCATTGAAGCGCCTGGAGCGCAACGGCCTCGTCAGCCGCAAAGTCCTGCCGACGCAGCCGGTCGGCGTCGAGTACACGATCACCGATCTCGGCTGCTCGCTGCGCGAACCCTTCGCCGCCCTTTACAGCTGGTCGCTCGCCAACGGCGCCGCGATGGAACGGGCGCAGCGTGCCTACGACACATCGAAAGGGAACGAAGGGTTGGAAGAGGAGGGGGTCTAGCGACCGCAGGGCATGCGGCCTCCGCCGCGCACCGTCCCGGACCACGATCCCCGGCGGGACCGGCGGCAGGGGAGGGGGTGCCATTTTCAACGGTCCCGACCCAAATCCGGCTTGCCGTCTAGCGTTCGGGTGTGGCTTGCCGGCCTTTGGGCTGACGAACCGGGATATTTGTAGGCATGACTGTGGCATACCAAAGTATGTTCATCGACCATTAACTCGGCCGTACCACCCTGCGGCATCTTGTCCAGGGGAGCCTTCGACGTGGGTGCCTTGTTGAGCGTTGCGATTGCCATCGCAGGCGGCTTCACAGCCGAAATCGCGGATCTCGGCGACCGCCGGGAAATTTCCGTCGTCCGTCGAGCGGGAACGGAAGTCTATCATGAGGTGACCACGGCGTCGCTCGATGCCTGCATCAGGCGTTTCGCCGCGGGATCGGCCGCCCCGGCTTGAGCATCGGCGCGGGACATCGGGCGCGTTCCGGGGGGATCGCAGTCCGGCGCACCGGCTCGGCCGGTCGACTACCGCCTCGATGCCGGAAGCCCTGTCGCCCTTGGCGATCTGAGCGATCCCTTGTATAAACCCTGGTCATGAAAGCGGCCCCGAGAACCATCTGCATCGCGCTCTCGCGCGCTTGACGCGAAGAGCCTTGACGCGAGCCTCCTGGAGGAGGGTGGCCCGCGTTGGATGTCTGTGCCCGCGCACAGGCAGGAAGCCGCATCGTCTGCGGCTCAGATGCAGCGAGTGACTCCATGACGAACTTTTTTGAAAGCCCCTTCAAGGGTATCCGGCTGGAGACGCAGGTCACCAATCCGAACATCGTCGTTGGCCGGTACAGCTATTACTCCGGCTATTATCATGGCCACGGTTTCGATGACTGCGCCCGGTTTCTTCTCCCCGACGAAGGTGCCGACAAGTTGGTGATCGGCAGCTTTTGTTCGATCGGATCCGGCGCGGCGTTCATCATGGCGGGCAACCAAGGGCACCGGAGCGACTGGATCAGCACCTTTCCCTTCTTCTGGATGCCCGACGTGCCGGCATTCGCCGGTGCGCGGAACGGCTATCAGCCTGCGGGCGATACGGTGATCGGCAATGACGTTTGGATCGGTTCTGAGGCCATCGTCATGCCCGGCATCACAATCGGCGACGGCGCCGTGATCGGCACGAGGTCGCTGGTGACGCGGGACGTCGCTCCTTATGCGATTGTCGGCGGCAACCCCGCCAGGGTGATCCGGAAGCGCTTCGATGAACAGCTCGTTGCGCTGCTGCTTGAGATGAAGTGGTGGGATTGGTCCGATGACCAGTTGCGGGATGCCATGCCGATCTTGACCGGCGGCGACATCGCAGCGCTTCATCGTCACTGGCGAGACGTGATCGAACGCAGCTGACGGCGGCCATGCCGGCTTCGCCTGTCCCCGGGACGGGGGAGGGGAAAGCCGGCCCCTGGACAGGAGGCCGGGGACCGGCGAATGAATGGCGGCCGGCGGGACCGATGCGTCGGCATCCCGCCGGCTTCCATGAGACCCAGGAGCGTTGCAATGGCAAAGGCGAAACGAAAAACGCTGCCGAAGGACTTCGAGGCCCTGTTGAAGACGGGTGACGTCGAGGCGCTGAAGGCGGTTTTCGACGGCTGCGACGTGAATGCCCGCGGCGGGGTGTTCAAGCAGACCGCCCTCGCTTTCAACGAGTGTCCCGACGAACTCGCCCGCTGGCTCGTCGAACACGGCGCGGATGTTTCCGCGCCCGACGCATACGGCGACACCCCGCTTCATGCGCGCTCCGGCCACTGGCAAGGCAGGATTGGGATTCTGCTGGATCTCGGCGCCGACGTGCACAGCGGCGAGAATGCGCGCGGCACGCCGCTCCACAAGGCGGCCGCGGTCGGCAACCTGCCGGCGGTCGAGCGGCTGCTGGCCCATGGCGCGCGTGCCGACGCGCTCGATGGCAGCGGCCGGACGCCGTTGGTCTACGCGTTGCAACGCTGCGCCAACAGCGACATCAGGCGGGTGGAAGCCGTCGCCCGCGTGCTGGTGGCCGCCGGGCGGCGGCCGGCGACGGCCAAGCCGAAATCCCTGCTCGGCCGCCTCTTCGGCAAGGGCGATGACGATGGGAACGTGACGACGCCGGAGATCGCGGCCCTGGTGGAGCGCATCGGCAAGCAGTTCGAGTTCCATCGCGCCGGGTACAACCCGGAGGACGTGGAGGCGACGGGTGCGGCGCTGGACCGGCTCTATGCGCTGTTCGGCGTGACGCCCGTTCCGCGCCGGGTGATGCATGACGGCAAGTCGTCCGTCGTCGCCACGGCGGCCCGCTGGGAGGACCGCTACCAGGAACTATGGGATCTGCTGGTGCCGTCGGCCGGTCCTGCGGACACCGTCCAGGGCGAGGTCATCCGCATCGCCGGCAGGATCAACGACGAACTCGAACGCAACGGCGGCGTCAACTGGGATGCGGAGTATCGGAAGATGGCCGACGCCTTCCTGCGGCACATCCGCTCCGCCACGCCTTTGTCCGGCTCCGCGCTGGCGGAGGCCGACCGGACAATCGCCGAGGCGAAGGGCAGGATCGGCGACGACACCGTCCGGCTTCGTGCGCTCGCCGTCGACTGGGTGGCGTTGAACCCGGCCCCCCTGCCGCTGCCACGGCCGACCTACAGGCGCTGAAGTCCGGGGAATGGCTCAGCCGCTGAGCACGGGGTTACGTCCCATCCCCGACTTTGGCCCACGGCCCCGGGCGGTTCACCCGCCGGGGCCTTCTCTTTGCCGGCTTCGAACTGGCCGGTCAGTTCTTCAGCTTGTAACCCGTGCGGAAAATCCACCACACGACGGCAAGGCAGATCGCCAGCAGCAGGGCGGTCATGCCGAGGCTCAGTGCGACGGGCATGTCGGCGGCGCCGTAGAAGCTCCAGCGGAAGCCGCTGACCAGATAGACGACCGGATTGAACAGGGTGACCGTCTGCCAGAACGGCGGCAGCATGTTGATCGAATAGAAGCTGCCGCCCAGGAAGGCGAGCGGCGTCACGATCAGCATCGGCACGACCTGCAGCTTTTGCCAGCCGTCGGCCCAGATGCCCAGGATGAAGCCGAGCAGGCTGAAGGTCACCGACGTCAGCATGAGGAAAGCGACCATCCAGACCGGGTGCGCGATGGAAAAATCCACGAACAGCCGCGCCGTCAGCAGGATCAGCGTGCCAAGGATGATGGACTTGGTCGCCGCCGCGCCGACATAGCCGATCACCGTCTCGAAGGCGGAGACGGGGGCCGACAGCAGCTCGTAGATCGTGCCGGAATAGCGTGGCATGTAGATGCCGAAGGACGCGTTCGACACGCTTTCCGTCAGGACCGACATCATGACGAGGCCGGGGACGAGGAACGCGCCGTAGCTGACGCCCTCGATCGATGTGAAACGCCCGCCGATCGCCGCCCCGAAAACGACGAAATACAGCGAGGTGGAGATCACCGGGCCGGCGATGCTCTGCGCCAGCGTGCGCCAGGTGCGGGCCAGTTCGAAGAGATAGATGGCCCTGATCGCATGAAGGTTCATGCCCGCTCCCTCACCAGGTTGACGAAGATCTCCTCCAGGGAGCTCTCTTCGGTGCGCAGGTTCGTGTAGGTGATGCCGTGGTCGCCCAGCTTGCGGAGAAGCCCGGCGATGCCGGTGCGCTCCTGCTGCGTGTCGAAGCTGTAGACCAGCTCCCGCCCGCCCTCCGACAGGGTCAGGGGATAGTCGGCGAGTTCCGCCGGGATGGCGCTCAAGGGGGCCTGCAATTGCAGGGTCAGCTGCCGCTTCCCCAGCTTCTGCATCAAGGCGGCCTTCTCCTCCACCAGGACGATCCGGCCGCCGGAGATCACGCCGATGCTGTCGGCCATCTCCTCCGCCTCCTCGATATAGTGGGTGGTCAGGATGATGGTGACGCCGCTGTCGCGCAGGCGTCCGATCATCTCCCACATGCCGCGGCGAAGCTCCACATCCACACCGGCGGTCGGCTCGTCGAGGAACAGGATGCGCGGCTCGTGCGACAGCGCCTTCGCGATCAGAACGCGCCGCTTCATGCCGCCGGACAGCGCCATGACCTTGGTGTCCTTCTTGTCCCACAGGGACAAATCCTTCAGGATCCTCTCGATCACCGCAGGGTTGGGCGGCTTGCCGAACAGGCCCCGGCTGAAGCTGACGGTCGCCCAGACGCTCTCGAACGCCTCGGTCGTCAGTTCCTGGGGTACCAGACCGATCAGGGACCGCGCGGCGCGCCAGTCGCGCCGGATGTCGTGGCCGTCCACCGTCACGCTGCCCGATGTCGCCCGGACGATGCCGCAGACGATGCTGATCAGCGTCGTCTTGCCGGCACCGTTCGGACCGAGCAGTGCCAGGATCTCGCCGCGGCGGATGTCGAGATCGACTCCTTTCAGGGCCTGGAAGCCGGATGCGTAGGTTTTTTCCAACCCACGAATCTCAATGATAGGCTGCATATCTTCCCTCGGCTTGGGGCCAACTCCCGGGTGCGGACGCCACCTGGGCGGGGCCACCATAGCGCTGCACGGCGCCCGGCGGAATTTTTACCTCAGTGATAGGACCCGGCGCAGGGCGACCTCGAACAGGGCGCCGCGTTCCGACGGCAGCAGGGCGATGCTGCCGCCATGGGCCTCCACCAGCCCCCGCGCGATGGTGAGGCCCAGGCCGGTGCCGCTGCGGTCGCGCGCGGTGGTGAAGAAGGGGACGAAGACCCGGTCGGCATTCGCCGGCGAGATGCCCGGCCCATCGTCGGCAACGCGCAGGATCGCCCGCTCGCCCTCGGCCCGCAGGGTGACGGTCACCCGTGCGTCCGCGCCGGCATGGTGTCTCGCATTTTCGATCAGGTTCGCCAGGACGCTTTCCAGGGAGTCCCGCCCGATGGCGACCGGCAGCGAGGCCGGCAGCGACGCGTCCGCGCCGTGACGCTCGGCCAGACGGGCGGCGACCGGCACTGCGTCGGTCACGGCGGCATCGGTCACGGTCATCACGTCGGCACGGGCCAGCTCCAGCAGCCGGCGGACGAGGCGGGACAGCCGTCCGGCCTCGGCGTCCATGTTGGCGAGGAAGCGGTCCCGGTCTTCGGCCGGCATGCTGTCCATATGGTCGCGCAGCAGCTCGACGGTGCCGCGGATGGTCGTCAGCGGCGTCTTGAACTCGTGCGAGACATGGGCGGCGAAGTCGCGGATGTAGTCGGCCCGCTCCTCCAGCGTCCTGGCCATCCGGGCCAGCGCGTCCGACAGTTCGGCGACCTCGCGCACCACCGGGCGGGGCAGCGGGACCATCACGCCCCGTTCGCCGTCCGCCGTGCGCTTCGCCAGCCCGGTGACCGCGCGCAGCGGGCGGGCGATGGCGACCGTCCCCAGCCGCGCCAGCACCCCCACCGACACCAGCAGCAGCACCGCCAGCCCGGCGAGGTGCCAGCGCTTGCCGTAGAGGGTGTCGGCGATGCTGCGCGGCGTGCGCGACACCACCACCACGCCGACGACACGCCCGTCGTCGAGCACCGGCTGGGCGGTGAAGACCCGCACCGACCGGCTGCGGTCCGGCACGGCCGGGCTGTCCGACCCGGACCGGTAGCTTGTGCGTTCCTGGCCGGGGCGGTCGTGGCTCGTGCGTTCGCGCAGGACGCTGGCGGCCTCGCCGGCCAGGGCGCGGCGGACCTCGTCCTGCCGTTCCAGGGACAGGCCCATCTCCTCGCCGGTGCTGGCGACGACCACGCCTTGGCGGTCGGTGACCCTCATGCCGGCCAGGGTGATGCGCTGCGCCTCGCGCAGGATCGGGCCAAGCGTCGCTCCGGCAATGGCGGCGGACGGGTCGCCCGCCATCGCCGGGACCGGATCGGGGGCGGGGGGAAGGATCGGATCCTCGGCAAGGTCCAGGCTGGCGAAGCGGGGTGTCCAGGGCGGGTCGAAGCCCGGCGGGCGTGTCCAGGCCGGATCCACCGGGGGGCCGAGGTCCTCCGCCTTCCCGCCGGCCCGGCGCCAGGCGTCGCGGTAGAAGGCCGCGACCACCCCGGCCTGGGCGATCAGTTCGGATTCGGTCTGGCGGATCAGGGCGCTTTCGTAGAGACGCAGGATCCACAGGCCGCTCAGCGGCAGCACCAGCGCCGCCACCGTCATGACCAGCAGCACGGTCGCGATGGACGGCCGCCGCTCGAACGGCGACCTCCCGAACGGCGATTTCATCGACAGTCCGACAGCTTGTAGCCCAGCCCATGCACGGTTTCGACCGGAGCGCCGCCGACCGCCTGGAATTTGGCCCGGACCCGGCGGATATGACTGTCCACCGTGCGGTCGGCGACATAGCGTTCGGTGGCATAGGCGCCGTCCATCAGGGCGTCGCGGCTGAACACCTTGCCCGGCCGGTCGGCGAGGGTGCGCAGCAGGCCGAACTCGGTGGCGGTCAGCACCACCTCCGTCTCGTCCCAGAAGGCGCGCACTCCGTCGAGGTCCAACCGCAGGCGGTTGTGGCGGAGGACCGGGTCCGATACCTCCCGCACCGCGGGCTCCGGCGGGACCATGCGCCGCAGCACCGCCTTGACCCGCGCCGTCAGCTCGCGCGGCGAGAAGGGCTTGGTGACGTAATCGTCGCCCCCCAGTTCGAGGCCGAGAATCCGGTCGATCTCGTCGTCGCGCGACGACAGGAAGATGATGGGAACCCGGCTCTCCCGGCGCAGCCGGCGGCAGACCTCGGTGCCGTCCATCTCCGGCATGCCGATGTCGAGCAGGATCAGGTCGGGGGAGTCCGCCCGGGCCAGCGCCAGCCCCTGGACGCCATCCCCGGCCTCGACCACGGCGAAGCCCTCCCGGTTCAGGGCGAAGCGGACGATGTCGCGGATGTGGGGATCGTCGTCGATCAGCAGGATCTTGGTCATGGCAGCGCAACCCTACCCGATAATCTGCACAAGTTCTGCACGGAGATTCCTTCCCGGCTGCACGACCGCGTCATCGCCGCGGCATGCCGGAACGCCACGCTGGGGGCCTGTTCCTCGTCCCCTCCTGGAGTGTCCGAATGACCGTGCCGCCCGCTTCCCCGGCCAATCCCCCGGCCAATCCCCCACCCGCGCGCCGGAACCGCCGGTCCGTGAAGCTCCTGCAGATCGTCCTGCTTCTGGTGGTGACCCTCATCGCCGGGCTGCCGGTCTCCGGGATCATCGGCGAACGCTCCGACCGGCAGGCCGAGATGCAGGAGGAACTGGCGCGGAGCTGGAGTCCGGAACAGACCGTGCGGACGCCGGTGCTGGCGGTGCCCTATCTCGCCGCCGACGGCAAGACACGCGGTTACCTGAAGATCGCACCGGCGACGCTGGCGACGCAGGCAGCCCTGGCGCCCGAGCGCAAGAGGCGCGGCCTGTTCTCCGCGACCGTCTACACCGCGGCGCTGGAGATGACCGGCAGCTTCGCCGTCCCGTCCGCGTCCAGCCTGGAGAAGCTGGTCGGGCGCGGCGGCTCCATCTCCTGGCAGGACAGCGTCTTCCTGCTCCAGCTGTCGGGGCTGGCCGGCATGACGGCCGAGGACCGCGTGGTCTGGAACGGGGAGACCATCCCCTGGCGCGGCTGCCAGGAGCTGGTCGCCCGCACCGAGGATTGCTGGGGCGCAGCACTGGCCGCCCGCCCGACCATTGCGGCGGCCCCCGCAGCGAGTGTGGCGATGACGTTCCAGGCGACGGTGACGCTGCGGGGCACCGGGGCCTTCCATCAGACCCTGGACGGCCGGCAGGCGACGGCGGTCCTCAAGGCGCCGTGGCCGACACCGAGCTTCGTCGGAACCGTGTTGCCGTCCGACCCGACCGTGACCGCCGACGGCTTCGAGGCGCGGTGGACCGTCTCGGATTATTCCAGGCCGCCGCTCCGCTCCGACGCGGCGCTGCTGGACTCCGCCGAAGCCCAATATCTGCCCTCGGTCGGCGTCGAACTGCTGGAGGCGGTTCCCACCTACCGCATGATCAACCGCGCCTCGAAATACGCCAGTCTCTTCGTCGTGCTGTCCTTCACGGTCTATGCGCTGTTCGAGCTTCTCTCCAGCGTGCGCATCCACATCGTCCAGTATGGCCTGCTGGGTCTGTCGATGACCCTGTTCTCCCTTCTGCTGGTGTCCTTCGCCGAACCGTTCGGCTATGTCGCCGGCTACTGGATCAGCGCGGCGCTCGTCCTGGTCCAGGCGACGGCCTACACCGCGGCGGTCACCCGGCGCGCCGGTCCGACCCTGGTCTTCGCGACGGCGCTGGGGGGCCTGTTCGCCTTCCTCCATCTCCTCATCGGGCTGGAAAACTACTCCCTGCTGGTGGGGACGGTTGCCCTGTTCCTGGTCCTGTCGGCGGTCATGGCCGTCACCCAGCGCGTGGACTGGCAGGGAGAGGAGCCGTGAGGGCTTTCGCCTGGTGGGCCGGTGGCCTGCTGCTGGCTCTCGCCGGCGCCAACATCCACGATCCCTACCTGACCCCGGTCAAGGGCTGGTCGCTGCCCCTGATCGCGGCGGCCGGGCTGTGCGGGCTGCTGGTCCTGTGGCGGAGGGGCTTTGGCAGGCGGCCGATGCTGGCACTGCTCTGGCTGGCCGTGCCGCTCTGCTCGGTGGGGGCGGAGGCGGTGTTCCAGATCCGCAAGGCGCATGTCCTGGCGATGCAGGAACCGCTGGCGGCCGGGCTGGGGCGGCACTTCATCGTCGGCTACCGGCGGGTCGGGGAGGTCGAGGCGCTGGCGGCGCGCGGGCTGATCGGCGGAATTTTCGTGTCCCGGCACAATCTGGCCGGACGGTCGGCTGAGGAGCTGCGCGACGAGATCGGCCATTTGCAGGAGATCCGGCGGCGGGCCGGTCTGCCGCCGCTGGTGGTGGCCGCCGACCAGGAGGGCGGCATCGTGTCCCGGCTGTCGCCCTGGCTGCCGCATCGCCCGGCCCCGGCGGCGCTGGCCGGCCTGCCCTCCGACGAGCGCCGGACCGCCGCTCGCGCTCTCGGGCAGGCGCACGGGCGGGACCTGCAATCGATCGGCGTGACAATCAACCTCGCACCGGTGCTGGACCTGCGCCGCGACCGTCCGCCCGATCCGCTGGACTTCCACAGCCTGATCTCCCAGCGGGCGATCTCCGACGATCCGGGAGTGGTGGCCGAGGTCGCCGCGGCCTATGCCAGCGGCGTCACCGACGGCGGCGTCCGGCCGACGGCGAAGCATTTCCCCGGGCTGGGCCGGGCGCAAAGCGACACCCACCATTTCCGCGCCGTCATCGGCGAACCGCGCGAGGTTCTGGAGGCGACCGACTGGCTGCCCTTCCGCCGCGTGCTGGCCGGCGATCCGCAGACCCTACTGATGGTCGGCCATGCCATCGTGGCGGCCGTCGATCCCGACCGGCCGGCTTCCCACTCGCGGCGGCTGATCGACGGGGTGATCCGCCGGGATTGGGGGTTCGACGGCCTGATCGTCACCGACGACATGGTCATGACGCCGGTCTATCAGTACGGTCTGTGCCGGGCGGTCGTCGAGGCGCTCAACGCCGGGGTCGATCTTCTGCTGTTCGCGCTCGACGGCAGCCAGGTCTACCGGGCCATGTCCTGTGCCATGGACGCCGGGAAGCATGGCCGGCTGGATCGGGCCATGCTGACGGCGAGCGACGGTCGCTTGCTCCTCCCCGATCACCGAAAATGAATATATTACGTTGACTATATTTGGAATTTCTCTTGCGCTTCAGATAAAAGCCAACGGCGCACCAATTTCACAGATGGTCGGTAGGCCGTCAGCTCAGGGCAGACCACATAATATCCGAGACGATCACGTAAACTAACATTAAATAGCCTAATTAACCGTCCAGACCTTATCTCTTCTTCGACAAGAGCGGATCGAACGATGGCGATACCATGTCCTAAAACCGCTGCATCGATAATCAGCCCGTTATCATCAAAGCTGAGTGCATTATCGAGCCGAACGTCAGCTACGCCTACCAAGTCCAACCATTCGCGCCAATAGCTGTGCGACACGTCGTTGAGCAGCGGATAACGGGCTATATCACTATAGGCTGTTGGCAGTGCAGAGCCGTCAAAAAGCATTGGACTACAGGCTGGAAAAAGCTCGTCATCGATTAACAAATCGGCCTTTAGGCCCGGCCAATCACCTGTTCCATGGCGAATAGCAATATCGACATTTTCCTTTTCAAAATCAACGTGATGTCTAGCAGCATTGATGTGTATACTAATATTTGGGTGTTTCTTATTTAAAGATTTGATTCTTTTTACCAACCAGCGGCTAGCAAATGCCGGGGAAACGCTCAAGACAATGGTCTCTTTAATTTGTTCTCCAATGGCTTCTTCAGTCGCCACCTCCAATTGGTCAAGAATATCACGCACAGTACGGAGGTATTCCTGTCCGATTTTGGTCAGGAACAGAGTTTGCCTGTTACGTTGGAACAACCGTTGGCCCAAATATGTCTCAAGCGAACGGATCTGGTGACTGATTGCACTTGGTGTAACGTTCAACTCAGTAGCGGCTTGTGTAAAATTACACAGCCGAGCTGCCGCCTCGAAATATCGTAAGGCATTCAACGGCGGTAAATGACGGTATCTCATAATCAAATTTTCTCACGAATGGTGAGAAAAAGTCAATTGCGTGAATTTTTTATGTCTACCATCTTATGAATGATCTCTCATGGATTGTATTTGTAAAATTAAAACACCTACTGCGGGATTCTTGCCAAGTGTCTAAGCGGTCATTGGGCGGAAGATATGTTCTAAAACGTAAATGCTCACCAACATGCGACATAAGGTGTGGACCATGACGTCGATTTTCAATATCAAGGCCGCTTTACCTCCTATTTCGTCTGAATTAATTACATGCTGGAATTCGAGAATAGCCGGAAAAAATCTTGAAATAGCGAAAATTTGCTTTGGGACAAAAGCAGAAACATTGGAGCGGCTTCAAAGCCGCGTCGACGGTGCGCGAGTTCTTCCGCAGTTACGCTTCACGGTCGATGAGTGGAACTCAGCGCCAGAGGCCGTCTGTCACATGGTCGCCGCTCACGGGTGGGAACATTGTCCTGTAATCGTGCGCAGCAGCGCTTTGTCGGAAGACAGCGCAACGCAATCTCTGGCCGGGCGTTTTACGTCGGTTGCCAATGTGCTCGGTAAAGAACAACTGCGCAAAGCCGTAGCAGAGGTGATAGATAGTTTCGGCCACGCCACATCCGGCGATCAGTTCTTTATACAGCCGATGATCGATCGCCCGACTACCAGCGGAGTTCTATTCACGCGAGACCCGGCCACCGGCGCTCAATACCTAATTATTAATTATGATGATTTAGGAGATACCGCTGCGGTGACGAGCGGTAATGGGGCGTCACTTCATATGGCTGTTCATGTAAAAGGATCACCAAGTACAGATCCTATGATCCAGCGGCTTGCATCCCTTTCTGAAGAGCTAGAAATACTTCTTGCCCATAATGCTTTGGACATCGAGTTCGCTTTCGATCATGCGGGCGAGCTCTACCTCCTCCAGGTCCGACCACTTGTGCTTAGGATAGAACACGAGATCAAGATAGCGGACCATCACCGCCGATTACACTGCATCCGGGATCGGATCGCTGCATCCATGCAGCGCCATCCGCATCTGCTCGTGTGCAGCCATCAGGAACGCGACAGTCTGGAAGGGGCGATTGTAGCGATCCCAAGTGCCGATCCGGGCTTCGATTGGATCTTCTCCCGCAAGATTGCCGGCTTCATCACGGCCTTCGGGGGCGCAAACTCCCATATGGCGATCCGAGCGAACGAGCTTGGCGTGCCAGCCGTGATCGGTACCGGCGAGCTTCTCTATCGACGTTGGTCAAGCGCTCGAAAGCTGAGCATCGACTGTGCCAGCCAGTTGGTGGAGATCCTCTGAAGGATCTCCACCAGCCAGGTTTCCGGCACGGCTCGACGCTGGCCCTCGCACCGTCACCTTCCCTCTTCGAAACGCGCGATTGACATCCTTTCGCTCTGCCGTTTCCCAGCCTGGACATCCATGGAATGCGCATCAATGGTCTGGCCATTGGATTTTATGGCTTTCGTCTGTTCCGCAACGCCTATTTTCACGTTGCGATCAGTATTACGTATTTCTCCAGCATCGGCTTGACCCTAGCCGATGCTTTGACACTGGAGAGCATCTATTATGTCAGCAAATGCCTGACAGAGATGCCGACCGGTTTCCTGGCTGATCGTTACGGCCGCAAGACCTGTCTCGTTGCAAGCAGCGTCACGGCCGCAGCCGGATATGCGATGATGGTGCTGTGTCCGCAGTTCTCTTGGCTCATCGTTGCGGAACTCCTTCTGGGATTGTCTATGAGTTTGGCCAGCGGCGCCGATTCGGCTTTGGTTTATGAAGCCTTGTCTGAGCAGTCCCGTCTGGACGAATATCGGACGGTTGAAGGGCGCGGCTGGTCGATGCGCAATCTCGGTTATGGAGCGGCTTCGGCGGTCGGATCGCTCCTGGCCGCCCGCTATGGGCTCGGATTGCCATTTCTGGTGAGCTCCGTCTTCATTCTGGGTTCCCTTCCCTTTCTGGCTCTTATTGGCGAGCCGCCTCTTCCCTCCATGTCTAAGAAGCAGGCTGCAGCCGCACGGACAGTATTCGGAAGTCTGATCAAGGATCTTCGATTTATTTTCGTACTCCTCTTCTTCAGCTTGGAATTCATCTATGTCCGGGTCGGATTTTGGGTGTTCCAGCCCGCCCTGCGTGAACTTCAGGTTCCAGTGTCCTGGTTTGGACCGCTTTTCTGCGCAACTCTTGCCATATCTCTGGCAGCAGGAATGCGAATGGATTTGCTGCGCCTGTCGCCCGGCGGGACCATGCTCCTGCTGACGCTTCCTATCCTTGCCTTCCACGGCTTCCTTGCGTGGGGCGTTCAGATCTCAGGCTCCGAAGGCCTGCTGCTTGCCCTTCTCGGCTTTTCATTTCATGCGGTCGTGCAAGGCATCTATGACCCGATTATGAGGGAGTGGATCAACACGTTCAGCAGTTCGGAATTTCGGGCCACGACCTTGTCACTGGCATCAATGCTCGGAAACCTTGGATTCGCCGCCGTCGCTCCGCAGTTCGGGGGAGCGCTGGAACGGTTCGGAACCACAAATGTGATGCTACTTACAGCATTGCTTTTCGCGATCTGCCTATTGGTTTTGATCGCGTGGGGACTGCGCATCAAAGCCGTTCCAGCTTTACAGCAGCTTACGCAGCGGATTTAGCAGGTCGCGGAAAAAAGAAACATATTCCGGCTTTTTTGCTTCATCCGAGGCTTGGAAATGGCGTTTTCGGCACCCGTTTTTGTCAGAACGGAGCGTCTTTTCGCGCTCCGAGACGTCCGGAGCCGACGTTGAGGTGGAGTGCGGGCGCTCTTATACCGCCGCCAGCGGCTGGTCAGCGTGAACATCCAACCGACGCGGGCCCTGCCGCGATAGCGCGGTCGGAGACATCACCTCCAACGCTTCATCAACGATGGCCGGGATCGCTCGCAGAACAGGCTCGCCGGAACACGGGCCTCACAGCTCACACATCTGAACAGACACTCGCTGTGTCCGTTCGATCCCCGCATCGTCCCCTCACCAGCCACAGTCTCTTCGACCGGAGAGAATACGGCCGGAAGGCCGGGCACAGCCTCTTTCCGCGTCCTGTTAGGTCCGGATCGAACCGATGTTGTCGGCCGTGAACTTCAGGCTGTAGGTGGCCACAGCCCGAACCCGAGGCTGGGCGTGTTGCAATCGGCTGCGGCTGGCGGATCCGGAGTATCGATATCGGCATCGGACAGGCACAAGGGCAGCTGTAAAGGCTGCAACGTGGCAAACCGTTTCAACATGATGGTCGTCGAGGCTTCCCGGCCGGGAGAAGGCTTTGCCCCGCCCCGTGCGTCGGGCGGAACCGAAGCCGGGACCCGGGCATTCTATTTGTGAAAGGTGGCGATTTATGAAGGGTGGTCGTGTGCGGTTGCGCCGGGGAATCAGGCCGCGGACGGTTCCATCGCGCTTGCCAGGATGAAGACGCCCAGGGCGATGATAGCGATGCCGAACAGCGCCGACGGGGCCAGGGCTTCGCCGAACAGCCACCAGCCGCCGATGGCGGCACCGGCCATGCCCAACCCTGCCCAGACCGAATAGACGAGCGAGATGGGGAAACGCTGGAGAGATACGGACAGCAGCCAGAAGGACAGGGCATAGCCGATGGCGACGATCGCCATCGGGCCGATCCGGGTCATCCCGTTGGCGGCCTTCAGCGCAATCGTGGCGGTGATTTCCGCCAGGATCGCGACGGCAAGCAGCCCATAGGCGCTGACCGCGGTCATGCCGCCACCGGATTCGCCTGGACCGAATTTAGCTGAACCGCATTCCCCTGGACCGCGGGAACTCCGTCGAACATGCCGAGATCGTCGGCGAACTGGTCGAGGATCGAGAGATTGTCGGGGGCCGACAGGCAGGCGGGCAGATAGTCGGACAGCGTCGGCGGCAAGGCGAAGCCTTCGGCGGTCAACCGCTCGTTGGCGAAGGCGACGCCGAGCGTGCTGAACTGATAATAGGCGCGCATCGCCCGCAGCATCGCCAGCTTGATCGGCTGGTCGAGGCCGAAGACCGCCTGGAAGCGCGCCCGCAGCGTCTTCCAATCGCCGTCGTCGAACCGGCTGTAGCAACGGGCGCCGCCCTGGGGATCGCAGCGCTCGAAGGCGGCGGCCAGACTGTCCCAGCTCGTGCGCTTCGCCTCGCCGGCCGACAGGTGGTAGACGTCATGGGCCAGCGTCGGCTTGGTCAGGAGCCCGACGAGAACCTCGGCGGTCCAATCGACCGGAACGACGTCAATGCCACCCGCCAGATCGCCCGCCACCAGACGCAGCCGGTCGCCGGCACGGAACATCCAGAAGATGCTGCTGCTGGGAATGCAGCCGAGCGTCCGGTGCCCGGTGACGATGGACGGGCGCACCATGATGACGGGCAGGCCGGCGAACTCCTGCCGGAGCATGGCCTCGGCGGCGACCTTGGTGCGGGTGTAGGGAACAAGATGCAGTGCCGCTTCGGCCGGCGCGTCGGATTCCAGGACCACCGGCGGCGGGTTGCCGCCGCAGATCATCGCGGTTCCGCCATAGAGGAAGCGCTGGAGACGGGACATGCGTTCCGCCCGCGCGGCCAGGGTCCTGGTGCCCTCGACATTGACGAGATGGCAATGCTCCTGCGCGCGGAAGGAGGTGTCGGCGGCCAGATGCAGGATGTGGGTCACGGCGTCCAGGCGCCGATCCTCCAGGCTCGCCGGAACGGTGATGTCGCCGACGACGATTTCGACCCGCAGGATGGCCTCGCGGGCGGTTTCGGCGCCCATGAAGCGGGTCAGATTCTCCAGCAGGCGCATGCGCGCCTGCACCACCCCGTTGCCCCGGACGAGGCAGATCCAGCGGATGTCCGGATTACGGGAAAGTCCGTGGGCGAGGGCGGCGGCGCCGATGAAGCCGGTCGCGCCGGTCAGAAGAACGGTCGTCATCTTCAGTTGCTCCTTGTGGGAGTGAGGCTTGGGAGGGGGCCCGCGTCGCGCCGTGGCGGCGTCGGCCGGCCGTGAAGCTTCCATCCCTGTGTGCAGATTTCGTGGAGCTTTCGTTGAGGCCGGGTCGGCCCGCGAATTTCACGGCGGGCTTCTCCGTCTCTGCACAATCTCGACAAACGATGGTCCGTCCCTCCACCGCGCGGTGCCACTTGGTTCGGGCGCATTGCGTGAGGAATGGTTCATGGTTTCGCTCGCTCGACAAAATCTTGTGCATGAATGGAGGCGGTTCGCCGCGGCAATCCTGACTCTGGCCTTCTCCGGTCTGCTGATCCTGGTCCAGGTCGGTCTGCTGCTGGGCCAGCTCGATGCCTTCACCCTTCCGGTCACACGCTCCAAGGCGGATTTGTGGATCACCGCCGCGAACATCCGGAGCTGGGACCAGTCGACCATCGTCCCGGCCCGTGCCGAAGGTCTGTTCTGGTCGCATCCCGCCGTCCAGGAGGTCCGCGAGATGGCGGTCGGATACACGGACTGGCGGACCGGAAATGGAGCGCGCCAGAGCGTCATGATCGTCGGCGTCGACCTCCAGCCGGGGGCGCTCAGCGGGCTGGACGGCTTCACCGCCGAGACGCTGGCGGTCCTGTCGCGTCCAGACACGGTGGTGGTGGATCGGGCCGACGCCGCCAAGCTGGGAGCAATCATCGGCGATACCGCGGAGGTCGCCGGCAAGCGCGTGACCATCGGCGGGTTCGTCCGCGGATTCCGCAGCAACCTGATGCCGCTGGTCTTCACCTCGACCGGGTCGCTGTGGCAGATCAATTCGGACTGGGGCGGCAGCGGCCCGCCCTATTTCCTGTTGAAGCTCGACCCCCGCTTCGACGTCGAACAGGTCCGCCGCGAGCTTGAGGCCGCCGACGGGGCGCAGACCTATGGCGTCGCCACATCGGAGGATCTGACCAGGATGTCGGCCCTGTTCTGGCTGGAGGAGTCGGGTGCCGGCACCTCCTTCGGCTTTTCCATGCTGCTGGCGCTGCTGGTCGGCGCCGGCGTGACTGGCCAGACCCTGCGCGGCGCGGTGACCGCCTCGCTGAAGGAATATGCGGCGCTGCGCGCCCTCGGTGTCACGGTCGGCCAGCTGCGCGCCATCGTCCTGGAACAATCCCTGTGGGTCGCGCTTGTCGGCAACCTGCTGATGTTCGTCATCGCCGGCCTGCTCAGCGGGCTGGCCTGGGTCATGGGGATCCCGCTGGTGCTCACCTGGTGGCTCGGCGGCATCACCACCCTGTTCGTCACCGCCATCGCCTGCCTGTCGGGACTGGTCGCCCTGTCGGTTCTGTACCGCAGCGAGCCGGCCGATCTGCTGCGATAGGAGAACAACAATGCTCGTTTCCTCGGACACGCCGGCGCTCTCCGCCCGGAGCCTTTGCAAATCCTACAGCAGCGGCAACAGCCGGATGGACATCCTGAAGGGGATCGACCTGACGGCGCGCTGCGGCGAACTGACCCTTCTGATGGGACCGTCCGGCTCCGGCAAGTCCACGCTGATGGCGGTGCTGGCCGGCCTGTCGCGTCCCGACCGCGGCACGGTCAGCATGCTGGGCCAGCCCATCGACGATCTCGGCGAGGACGACCTGACCGCCATGCGCCTGCGTCACTGCGGCTTCATCTTCCAGAGTCCCAACCTCTTCGGCGCTCTCAGCGCCCTGGATCAGGTGCGGCTGGTTCTTCAGCTGACCGGCGCCCCGGCGGCGGACATCGACGGCCGCGCCTGGGAGAGCCTGAAGGAGGTGGGGTTGAGCGACCGGGTCCACCTAAAGCCGTCGGCCATGTCCGGCGGCGAGAAACAGCGGGTGGCCATCGCCCGCGCTCTGGTCAAGCAGCCGACCCTGCTGTTCGCCGATGAACCGACCTCCGCCCTGGATCGCACCAACGGCGATCTGGTGATCCGCATCCTGCGCAGGATTGCCCACCGCAATGGGGCGGCGGTCCTGTGCGTGACCCACGACAACCGCCTGATCGGCCATGCCGACCGGATCGTCACCATCGACGACGGGCGGATCGTGACCGACGAACGGCCCGAAACGCCTGACACCTTCCATCGACGGGACATCGAACATGCTGCGTCCTAAGCGCCTGGTGCCGGGCGGACTGGCGGTGATCGCCATTGGATCCTGCGTCGGGCTGGCCGTCTCCACCGCAATGACGGACGAGTTGTTTGGAGCCGGTTCGGGAGACCAGGAAATTCTATCGGTGGAGACGCCGGTCGCGGCGGCCGGACGCGGCCGGATCGATGTCGAAGGCGGCATGATCCAGATCGCCGCCCAGCGGGACGGCGTGATCTCCGCGATCTTCGTGTCGGAGGGCGCCGACGTGCGGGCCGGCGACCTGCTGGCCCGGCAGGACGACCGGGCGGCCCGCGCCACGCTGGACGAAGCCCGTGCCGCACTGGCCGAGACGCAGGCCCGCGGCGCCGTTCTGCGGGTCCGAGCCGCCGCCGCCCGCCGCGAACGCGACCGGCTCGACCGCCTGCGCCGGGACGGGGCCGAAGCGGTCAAGCTGGTCGACGAAGCCCAGAGCCGCCTGGACGAAGCGGAGGCCGATCTGGCCGTCCACAAGGCGGCGGTCCGCCTCGCCCAGGCACGGCTGGCGACGGCGGACATGGAGATCGCGCAGCGCGAGATCCGGGCCCCGGTCGATGGACGGATCGTCCGGCTGCAGGCCCGGCCGGGCAGCGGCGCCTCGACCCTCAGCGTCTCCACCCTGTTCACCCTGGTGCCCAACGAGCGCTTCATCTTCCGCGTCGACGTCGAAGAGCGGCTGATGCGGCAGGTCCAATCCGGCCAGCCGGTGACGGTCACGCTGGACAGCACGCCCGAGCCGCTGTCCGGCGAGGTCCTGCGCATCGGCGAGATCCTCGGGCAGCGGAAGATCGACCCGAGCGATGCCACGCAGCGTGTCGACGAGCGCGTTGTGGAGGTGGTGGTCGCCCTGTCGCCGCGCGCCGGCCAGCGCTTCCTGATCGGACAGCGCGGGCTCGCGAAGTTCCTCACCGCCCGCCCACTCCCCGGCGATGGCCGGCCGGAAACGCCGGCGCTGCAGACCCCGAAGGAGTTCCGGGGATGACCGCTCCGTCGAAGTCTCAGCGCCGGCCGGCGACCGTCGCCGCCGTCTGCGCCATCGCCCTGCTGTCGGGCTGTTCGCTGGCCCCCCTCTACGAACGGCCCGCGGCACCGATCCCCGCCAGCTATCCGGTCAGCACCACGTCGCCGCTCCATCAACCGACAGCGGGGAGCGAGGCGGCATCCGCCATCCGAAGCACGGCCTGGTGCACGCAGTTCCCGGATCCGGCGCTCCGGCGCCTTGTCGCAGCGGCGCTGGAGCACAACCGCAACCTGAAGCTGGCGGCGGCACGGGTGGTGGAGGCGCGTGCCCTGCATGGGGTGCAATCGGCCTCCCGCCTCCCCACCGTCGCCCTTGAGGCCACGACCACCCATCCGGCGAGAAACAACGAGTCCGCCCATCAGGCGGGCGTCACCCTATCGGCGTATGAGCTGGATTTTTTCGGCAAGGCACAGAGCCTGTCGGATGCGGCCCTGCACGAGTATCTGGCGACGGAGCAGGCGCAGAGGGCGGCGAGGATCAGCGTGGTGGCCGAGGTGGTGCGGGCCTATGTGCTGGAGCGCGCGGCGGCGGCCCGCGTCGATCTTGCGCGGCGTGCCGTCGCCTCGCGGACAGCGGCGGTCGCCCTGCTGACACGGCGCGTCGCGGCCGGCGTTTCCTCTCCGCTGGAACTGGAGCAGGCCCGGTCGCTGGTCGGGACGGCGGACACCGACCTGATCGAGCAGCAGCTGGTCCACGCGCGCGCAGACCATGCCCTGGCCCTGCTGACCGGCTACGGCGACTGGGCGGGACCGAAGGATGCGCCGTCCTTCACCTCCCCCGCCTTCGGTGCGGGATGGGGGGTGACGCGGGCAGGCCTGCCGTCCGAACTGCTGACGGCGCGTCCCGACATCGTCGCGGCGGAGCAGCGGCTCCAGGCCGCCAACGCCCAGATCGGCGCGGCCCGCGCCGCCTTCTTTCCGTCGATCCGGCTGACGGGAATGGGGGGTGTCGCCTCCGGCCAACTCAGCAGCCTCTTCACCGCCGGCAGCGGCGCGTTGCAGGTCGTTCCCCAGGTGAGCCTGCCGATCTTCGACGGCGGGCGGAACCAGGCCGATCTGGATCTGGCGCGGGCGCGCGAAAGCTCGGCTGTCATCGAGTATGAACGGACCGTTCAAACGGCGTTCCGCGAGGTGGCCGATGCCCTGGCCGGGCAGGAATCGCTGGAGCGCGATGTCGCGGCCCGGACCGCCCTGCGCGACGTGGAGACGCGACGCCGGACCTTGACGATGAACCGGTATCTGGCCGGTGCGGTCGGCTACCTGGAGGTCCTGGACGTCGAACGCAGCCTGTTCGCCGCCGACCAGGCGCTGCTGGACGCCAGGCGGGCACGGCTGGAGAATGCCGCCGCCCTCTACAGTGCCCTGGGCGGCTGCCCTTCGGTGTCCGGATAAGTCCGGCGCGTCATTCGGCGAACGGCGCGACAGTCTCCGCACATTCTCCACGGAACGTCCACAAAGCGGCGCTACCATCAGTCCCGCAGCCGAAACCTGGAGCAGGAAATGAGCGTGTTGGTGTTGGTCGTGGAGGATGAGCCGGACGTCGCCCGGATCATCACGGGGTATCTCGACCGTGAAGGGCTGCGGACTGTCCGTGCGGAGAACGGGCAGGTCGCCCTCGATCTGCATCATCAGCTGCAGCCCGACATCGTGCTCCTCGATGTCAAGATCCCCAAGCTCGACGGCTACGAGGTTCTGGCGGCGATCAGACGCCGCGGCGACACCCCCGTCATCATGGTCACGGCCCTCGACGAGGACCTCGACAAGCTCCAGGCGCTGCGGATCGGTGCCGACGACTACATCGTCAAGCCGTTCAACCCGCTGGAGGTGGTCGCCAGGGTCAAGGCGGTCCTGCGTCGCGCCATGGGCCGGAGCGACATCGCGGTGCTGCGGGTCGGTCCGCTGGAAATCGACCTGACGGCCCATGCCGTCGTCGTCGAGGGTCCCGACGGCCGGACCCGCATCGACCTGACGGCGACGGAATTCCGCATCCTGTCGCATATGGCACGCCAGCCCACGCGCGTTTTCAGCCGCGCCGACCTGATCGACGCCTGCCTGCCGGAAGGCAACACGCTGGAACGGACGATCGACACACACGCCAGCAATATCCGGCGGAAACTCCATGCCGCCGGAAACGTGGCTCTCTTCGAAAGCATCAGGGGCGTCGGCTATCGGCTGTCGACCATTTCATGAAACCGGCCAAGTCGTTGAACCGGCAACTGGTTGCGTCCATGGCGGGGGTGACCGGGCTGGCGCTCTTCGTCATGTGCGCCGGGTTCTTCCTGTTCTACGAGTTCGTCTATTTCCGGTTTTGGGCGCCCGAGGGGTTGGAGGGCCTTCCCGAACCGGACAGCTCCTGGCCGACGCCGCCGGAATGGATCGCCTACCTCGTGCTGTGGACCATCGGACTGGGAGGGGCGATCGTTGCGGCGACACGTTTCGCCCGCCGGCTCATCCAGCCGCTGGAGGCGGTCGCGACGGCGGCCCGGCGGGTTGCAGCGGGCGATCTGAGCGCGCGCGCCGCGCCGACGAAAGCGTCGTTTGCCGAAACCCGGCAGCTGATCGAGGATTTCAACCACATGGCCGGGCAGCTGAACCGGGCGGAAACGGAAATGCGGGCGTGGCATGCCGCCATCGCCCATGAATTGCGCACGCCCCTGACCATTCTGCGCGGCCAGATCCAGGGGTACGTCGACGGCGTGTTCACACCCGACACCCCGTCGCTTCAGGGGCTCCTTGTCCAGGTCGAGGGGCTGAGCCGGATCGTCGACGATCTGAAGGTTCTGACCCTGGCGCAGAACGGGCGCCTCGAACTGAGGATGGAGACCATCGACCTTGCCCAGGACGTCGCCTCGGTGGTGGCTGTCACCGCGCCCATGCTTCAGCTGGCCGGCGTGTCGATCCATATGGACCTCGGGTCCGTGCTGATCCGCGGCGATGGCGCCCGCATCCGGCAGCTCCTGACCGCCCTGCTCGACAATGTCCGGCGCTACGCCGCGCCTTGCGAGGTCCGCATCGAAACCCGCGTGACGCGCGACCATGCCATCCTGCGGGTCTGCGATCACGGTCCCGGATTGCCCAAGGGGGCGGAGACCCAGGTCTTCGACGCCTTCTGGCGGAGCGACGCATCCCGGTCCCGGGAGAGCGGCGGCAGCGGCCTGGGCCTGGCGGTGGTGCAGGCCATCGCACAGGCCCATGGCGGGGTCGCGGTGGCGACGGCGTCCGACCCCCAGGGCGTCACGTTCGAAATCCGCTTGCCGAAACTCTGACCGTCAACCCGCAGGCATGCCGCACGGCCATCGGCAGATCCGGCGCCGGGCGAAACCTGCAGTTCGACCAGAGATGACCTATGGTAAATGGAAGCCAGGAACCCGAGGAGTCCTCTTACGACGCGCTTGCAGCGCAGCATGTTTCCGTGCGCCGCGTGCTCGGTCTGTTCAAGGCCTATGCCACCCGCCTGATCCTGCCGCTCATCCTGATCGTTGCGTCATCGGCTTTGGGCATCGCCTCGCCGGCGGCCTGATCGCTCTTGCCTGCCTTGGAACCGTGATCGGTGCCCTTCAGGTGGCGATCACGTCAAGGGTCGGACACGCGATCATGCATGACTTGCCGTCCCACTCCGGCCCGCCGGCCGATCTTCCGATGGGATGGCTACGAGGGCCCCACGGCCCGAGCCGGCCGTGCAAGAAGTTCGGCAACCGCCATCTGCAGGGACAGGGAGTCCACCGGCTTCTTCAGCAATGGCATCCCTTCGAGCGCCGGGGGCAGACCCGCCAGACTTCCATAGCCGCTGCACAGAACGAATGGCACGCCCATGGCGTTCAGGGCGGTGGCAACCGGGGTCACGAACGCGTCGAACAGCCTGGCGTCCAGAACCGCCGCATCGGGGCGGCGTTGCGCGATCAGCGACAGCGCTTCGGCGACGCGAGCCGCAGGTCCCACGACGGCGTAACCGGCAGCCTCCAGCTCCCGCCGTAGGAGCATGGCCGTCAGAGGCTCGTCTTCCACCACCAGAATGGACGCAGGCGCCTCACCGACGGGGACGGGGGCGGGCGTTCCGTCAGGTGCGGCCATCGTGGGTCCGGCGACCGCAAGCGGCTCCCAGCAGTCGGCGGGCAGGACGATGCAGCAGCTCAGCCCGTCCGGACGCCAATCCCGTTTCAGGTCGCCACCCAACTGACCGACGATGGTGCCTTCCAGCAGCTCCGATCCGAAGCCACGCCGGGCCGGCGGGCCGCCGATTGCCGAACCGACCGTCTCGGACCAGTCGAGCCGGAGCTGCCCCTGGGCTTTGTGGTACTGCCAGGATACGCTCAGGCATCCCGCGGCCGTGGACAACGCACCGTACTTTGCAGCATTCGTGGCCAGTTCGTGCAGGGCGAGAACCATCGCCTGCGCCGCTTCCGACCGGATCTGCGCCGGTGGGCCGCCGATGCCGACGCGGCCTGTCCCCTTCCACGGAGCCAGTTCGTCCGTAACCAGCCGGTGCAGATCCACACCGGCCCAACCGGCCGCGGCGAGAAGGGAGTGCGCCCGCGCCATCGCGGCGATGCGGCCTTCCACCGCCGCGACGAACTCCTTGGGGTCCGTTGCCCGCGACAACTGCACCACGGCCTGGACGACCGCCAGGACATTCTTGGCGCGATGGTCGAGCTCGCGCATCACAAGGTGGAGGCGCCTCTCCGCATCGCGCCGGCTGGTGAGGTCGGCTGCCATGGTGACCACCAGCGCCTGACCCCGCGCATCCACGCCGATGGGAGCGGAGCGGAACGACCACAGCAGCGTCCGTCCGTCGGCGGCGAGAATCTCGTGCTCACCCTCATCGAGCGGCCGGTCGAGCCCGCATGAGCGCTTCATCGGCGTTGCGCCGTCGGAGGTGCGATGGGCGCGACTTGCCCATTGCGCAGTGGTCGCGACCTCGTCCGCGCCATAGCCCGTGATGTCGAGCCATGCCTGGCTGATGTGGATGACGTCTCCGCCCTCGGCGTGGACCATGATTGGAAACGGCGCGCCTTCGACCACCCGCCGCAGCTGATCCTCGCTTGCCTGCAGCGCTTCGCGCGCCCTGCGCCGCGTCGTCACCACCTCGGAGAAGACGAGAACGCCGCCGACCGTGCCTTCGGAATCGTGCCAGGGCTTCAGCCTCCAGTCGATCCAGTCCATGGTGCCGTCGGCGTGCTGCAGCGGTTCTTCCAGCGCTTCCACCGTGTCCCCGTCGAGCACGCGGGTGCGGAACTCGTGCCAGCCGCGCGGCAGTCCGGGGCAGACCTCGTGAAGCGGCCGGCCGGTCAGATCCTCGTCCGGCGGCAGGCGATAATCCTGGATGTAGCGTCGCGAAGCGGTGAGATAGCGCAGGTCATGGTCGAACATGGCGATGGCCGCCGGCGCCTCCTCGATGAACAGGACAAGCCGCTCCTGGCTCTCGCGCCGCTGGGCCTCGGAACGGTCGAGGCGGCCCGCCTGGAGCAGGATCGCGGTGCCGATCAAGCCAGCCGTGACCAGCACCACGAAAGCCAACTGGAAATCGGCGCTGTAGAGGCCCGCCTGAACGCCGAACTTGAGCAGCCAGGAGGCAATCAGCGGCCCGACGATGGCGACCGGCAAAAGCGTGCGGGCAAGGCGCGCTCCCGGACCACGTCCTTGAAAGCGCGCAAGCCAGCCATTTTGCGGCATGAGGGCAAGCACGGCCAGCGCCAGCAGCGTCAGGGCGAACGCCGTCAGGACGGACATGTTGGTGAGGATGCCGATGCCCCGCTGCAGATCGAGGCCGAACAGATAGCCGGCCAACGCCATGCTCGGAAGTGCGAGCGCCGTGGTGGCGAGCCTGGAGGCCCAGGGCCGGGACCTGGGGCTGTGGGCGCCGACCGCCGCAATGGCGACCAGAAGCACGCTCACGGCGGTGCCCACCTCCATGCGGCCCGGAATCTTGTAGTTGGTCTGCGCCATCACGGAGCCGGGGAACAGCAACCGGTCCAGCGGCAAGGGCAGATCGCCGCCATGTGCCGCCAGCGTCCAGGCCGCCGCGGCCGCAGCCGCTGCGCCGCACAGGCCCGCCGGGCGGGGCGACCGGTGGCGCAACAGGACGGCGCCTCCACAAAGCATAAGGCAGACGGCGGTAACGGGCTGCATCCGCGGCCAGCTCGACACCACCCCGGTCAGTCTGCTGAAGCCGACGCCCCAGCCGACCAGAGCGGCACTTCCAAGTGCTATGACGACCAGGGCAAAGACAATGGAGAGCCACCGCAGATTTTCTTTGTCAGCCATTCGGTCTCCCATGCTTTGGATGCCGGGATAAGCCAGCGTCCCGATTTATCGAATCCGCATTGTCAGCCGGGAATGACGCGGATGGCATGACTGCGTGGGGTGCGGTCGCGACGCGGCGGTCCCGATGGCATCCATGATGACAATGTCTGGAAGGGACTGTCTGTTCCGCCCGCAGCCTGAACCCGGACACCCGGACCCCGAAGACCCTGGGTGGCGAGCGTCCTCGGCGCGATTCTTCTGGAACGGAACGACGGATGGGCCGTACAGCGGGCGTGCACGACCACATGCTTATGGCTCACGTTGTCATTTCGCACATCATGAAAATCTACTGAGCCAATTCGTGATTCCACGACAGCCTCCAGGGACCGTTTTTACGGTTCCACCTCGGCACCTCAAGAGTCCAGCTTTCACCGCTTTCCCAATGGAATCAAAGAACCCCACTGCATTTCGCAGTTCCTTTCAGAGGCGCCGGCCGATTGTGGCGTCCCTCACAGCGCCGCAGGCCGGATGCGTCCAGGATCGCTCCAACGCCGCCAACCGCCCTCGGGCAACTGGACGGCACCGCGTTGTCAGCCTCTTCGGACGGAGCGATCCCATGACCATCCTCTGCATCGGCGCCGCCACGTCGATCCTGACCCTGGGCCTGCTGGCCGGATTCGATCTCTGCGTCGCTCTGCCGTCGAAAACCGGCGGGGCGGGGGCCGTCGCATCCGTCCGTCGCCGGTCCGGCGAGGACATGATGGGATAGGCCCAGGCCCTTGGGGGCCCCCTTGCGGCCCCGACTTACGACCGCTTCCTTACGGTTGCCCGCTGCCGCCCGCAGCGCCATAGACATGGCCGGTGGTGAAGCTGGCATCCTCCGCGGCGAGTTGGACATAGATGCTGGCAAGCTCGGCCGGCTGGCCGGGACGGCCGAACGGGGTCTGGCTGCCGAACTGCTTCAGCTTCTCCTGGCTGGCGCCGCCGCTGACCTGAAGCGGTGTCCAGATCGGGCCGGGGGCCACGCCGTTGACGCGGATGCCCTTGTCCGCCAGCTGCTTGGCCAGCGACTTCACATAGTTCATCGTCGCCGCCTTGGTCTGGGCATAGGCGTACAAATCCGGCGTCGGGTCGTAGGCCTGTTCCGACGTGGTGCCGATGATGACCGAGCCCGGCTTCAGGTGGGGCAGGGCGGCCTTGATGATCCAGAAGGGGGCGTAGATGTTGGTCTTCATCGTCGCGTCGAACTCCTCGCTGCTCACATCGAGGATCGACGGGAAGGCCTGCTGGCGCGCCGCGTTGCAGACGACGATGTCGAGCCCGCCAAGGCCGGCGGCGGCATCGGCCACCAGCCTCTTGCAGAACGCCTCGTCGCGCAGGTCGCCGGGGATCGCCACCGCCTTGCGGCCGGCCTCCTCGATCAGGGCGACGACGTCCTGGGCGTCCGGCTCCTCGGTCGGGAAATAGTTGATGGCGACGTCGGCGCCCTCGCGGGCATAGGCGATGGCGGCGGCCCGGCCCATGCCGGAATCGCCGCCGGTGATCAGCGCCTTCCGTCCGGCCAGCCGGCCGGAGCCCTTGTAGCTGGTCTCGCCATGGTCGGGCGGCGGGTCCATGTCGCGGGCCAGCCCCGGCCAGGGCTGCGACTGGCCGTTGAAGGGCGGGCGCGGATACTTCGTGCGGGGGTCCTGCGGGGTGACGGTGTCGTCCTTGCGGTCCATGCCTGTCTCCTGATCCGGCGTTCTGTGTGCGATGCGGCGATGCCTCGCACACAGAACCGGACGGCGACGGAAATGGTTGCCGCAACCCTGCCAATCAGCGCAGCGGGGCCGTCAGCGAAGCGGGCTTCTCAGCCGCACATGCCGCCGCAGCAGGACCCGTTGCGCCGCGCCAGCAGCCGCTCATAGGCGATGCTGACCACGCCGGCCGGCGGGATCACGCCCTGCAGCAGCGCCCGCACATCCCCCTCCGGCGTGCCGGGCGGGACATCCGTCACCTCGCAGACCGAGGCGCCGCTGCCGTCCGGCCCCAGCCGCGCGTCGCCGGCGGCAACCGTCACGTCGCCGTTGCGGTCGATGCGCACGCGCAGGCTGGCCGCCGCCGTCCCCTCGGGCCGGGAAATGCGGACCTGCCAGACCTCGGGTCCCTGCTGCAGATATTCCCAGGAGAAGCCGGCGCCGAACAGGCTGAGCAGCTGGTGGTGCAGCGGGCGCGGGTCATGGTCGTTGACCAGCGAGAAGCCGTCGCCGGGCGTCAGATCCTGCACCGACGCGAAGATCAGCTGATGGCGCTGGTAGGGCGGGATCGCGCGGAGATCGAGAACCAGTTCGGCCTGCTCGGCGTGGGGGGCGGTGGTGGTCGGCATCGTCGTCCGTCTGGTCTGTGGGGGAGCGGCAGGATCGCCATGTCCCCCTGTAGCCTGGATCGCCACCCCCTTCTTTGCTCCAGCACAAACCCCGGAACGGGTCGGGATCTCACCCGACCCGGCATCCGATCACGGTCGATCCCGCTCAGCCGGCAGCGGCAGGGACGGCAGATCCTCGGCGATGGCGACCAGCGCATGGGGCTTGCGGATCACCACCTGCTGCCGGCCGCTCTCGACGATGCCCTGGCTTTCCCAGGCCGACAGCGTGCGGCTGACGGTGTGCAGCGTCGTGCCGGTCATCTCCGCCACATCCTGCCTGGACAGCGGAAAGTCGATCTCCACCCCGGCCTCCACCCGCCGCCCGGCGTGGCGCACCAGCCGCAGCAGGGCATGGGCGATGCGGCGCTCCACCCGCTCCGTCGCCACCTCGCGCAGGCGGTTCTGCACTTCGCGCAGCCTCCCGCCGACGATCGACAGCGCGTTGCGGGCGATGGCCGGATGGCGGTCCATCAGCTCGGTCATCGCGGCGGCCGGCCAGGACAGCTCGACGCAATCGGCCACCGCGACGGCATCGGCCGGATAGACCCCGTCGGTGAAGATCGCCAGCGTGCCGAACATCTCGCCGGGGCCGATGAAGCGCATCACCACCTGCTGCCCGTCGGGGCCGGTCTGCACGATCTTCACCCGCCCGTCGATCAGCGCATGCCCCGCCTCTGCCGGTTCCCCCTGGCTGAAGACGGCGGTGCCGCGGACATGCAGCCGGAGCCGCGCCAGCGCAACGGCCTCGGCCAGCGCCCCGGCATCCAGCCCGGCGAACAGCGGCATGCCGCGCAGGAGGGCTGGATCGGGGGGCGGGGGCATGGCGGTGGTCCTGGCGCACTGTGCGTGATCGGCATCCATTCGTGCACGAGTTTGTTGCGGCTCAAAGCGCGAAATCCGGCATGCCGCCAGAATGACCGCAGCATCCCGGCGAAAGCACCCCGCGCAATGTCCACCCCCATCACCAGCGCCCACCGGCCGATGTACCCGGCGGCGGCCCTCCATGCAGCATTCGCCGTCCCGCTGTGGCTGGCACAGGTCAGCGGCCTGCTGCCGGCGGGCTGGTCGCCGGCTGTCCATGCGCACGAGATGACGCTGGGCTATGCGCTGGCGGTGGTCGGCGGCTTCCTGATGACACGGCTGTCGCGTCCGATGCTGGCGGTGGCCGTCCTGTCCTGGCTCGCCGGCCGGCTCGCCCTGCTGTCCGGGGTGCCGGCCGTGCTGGCCCTGCCGCTCTGCTTCGCCTATCCGCTGCTGCTGTTCGTCGTTGCCGGCCTTCCCTTCCTGCGCGCCGGCCGCAGCGGTCACAATGCGGTGTTCGGCCCACTGATCGGCGCCTTCCTGGGTGCCGAGGCGCTGTTCTGGTCATCGGAGCTGGGCCTTGTTTCCGGCAGCGGCCAGCCCGTCGCCCTGCTGCTGATCGCCACGCTGCTGCTGGCCATGGGCGGGCGCGTCATCCCCGCCGCCACCGCCGGAGCCCTGCGCCGCCAGGGGATCACCCTTGCGCACCGGGTCCAGCCGGGGCTGGAGGCGATGGGCATCGCCGGGGCCGCCCTCTGCCTGCTGTCGGCCGCCACCGGCCTGCTCCCGCCCGCCGGGGCCGCCGGAGCCGCCATGGCCGGGACGAGCGCGCTCCTGCGGCTCGCCCGCTGGAAGCCCCATCTGCTGCTGTGCCGGCCGGAAATCGCCAGCCTGCATCTGGGCTATCTCTGCCTCGGCGCCGGCTGGCTGCTGACCGCGGGCGCGGTGCTGTCCACCAGCCTGCCGCCTGCCGCCGGCTGGCACCTGCTGGGCGTCGGCGCGCTCGGCATCCTCGCCAGCGCCATGACGATCCGCACCACCCTGCAACGCGAGGCGGAGCCGGAGCGGTTTCCACCCGCCGCGACCGTCGCCGTCGGGCTGATCGCCGTGGCGGCCGCACTGCGTCTGGCTGCGGTCTGGTTTCCGTCCATGATCCTGCTGACCGCAGCAGCGGCGGCCTGGACCCTCGGCCAGCTGCTGACCGCCGGGGTTCTGCTCACCCGGCCGCAGCGGTCACGCCGACGGCAGGACGCGTTGCAGGAAGCCTAGGCCGAGCTGCGCCCCGGCGGCGGTGATGGTGTGGGGAACGCCGCGCAGCAGATGCTCCTCCACCGCAAAGCCGGCGGCGCGGAAATGAGCGGCGGCGGCCTGCACCACGGCGGGCGGCATGATGCTGTCCGCGGCACCGCCGACCATCAGGACCGGCGGACGCCGGCCCGACCCGTCCGCCGTCGGCACCGGTGCCGCGATGCGGCCGGCGAAGGCGATGACCGCACCGCAGCGCTCCGGAGCGGTCATGGCGAGATGCAGCGCCATGATGCTGCCCTGGCTGAAGCCGACCAGCGCCACGTCGGCGGGAGTGACGCCGGCCCGCTGCCGTTCGGCCTCGATCAGGTCGGCCAGCGCCGGCAGGGCGGCAGCGACGCGGGCGGGGCGGTTCTCCTCCGTCACCCCGGCGATGCTGAACCATTGATGCCCGTTGCCCATGTCGAAGGGCTGCGGCGCGTCAGGTGCGGCGAAGGCGGTGCCGGGCAGCGACTGCCGCCAGGACTGGGCCAGCGGCATCAGGTCGGCGCCCGACGACCCGACGCCGTGCAGCAGGATGACCAGCCGCCGCGCCGCCGCCCCGGAGGCGGGGGCCAGGCGCAGGATCTCGCCGGAACCGTCTGCTGTGCTGTTCATGGAAACCGTCCTTCCTGCCGTTGCCGTGTCAGGCGCGCTGCCAGATTCCCTTGCCCGGCAGCCGGTCGCGGTCGTGGCTGCGCTCGAAATCCAGCGCCGGCCCCTTCGGAACGATCAGCGTCGGGTTGATCGCCGGGTTGGTGTAGTAGCCGGCCTTGATGTGATCGATCTTCACCGTGTCGCGGATGCCCGGCCACTGGTACAGCTCGCGCAGATAGGCCGACAGGTTCGGATACTCCTCGATCCGCCGCAGGTTGCACTTGAAGGCGCCATGATAGGCGGCGTCGAAGCGCACCAGCGTCACGAACAGGCGCCAGTCGGCCTCGGTCAGATGCTCGCCCGCCAGATAGCGGCTGGCCGACAGCCGCTCCTCCAGCCGGTCGAGCGTGGCGAACAGCGCGTCGAACGCCTCGTCGTAGCTGGCCTGCGACTTGGCGAAGCCGCAGCGGTAGACGCCGTTGTTGACGCTGGCATAGACCAGCTCGTTCCAGTGGTCGGTTTCCGACCGCAGCGGCTCGGGATAGAGATCCAGCCGGTTGCCGGTCAGCCCGTCGAAGGCGCTGTTCAGGATGCGGATGATGTCGGCGGACTCGTTGTTGACGATCCGCCCCTCCTGCCGGTCCCACAGAACCGGCACCGACACCTTGCCGGTGTAGGTCGGGTCGCTCGCCGTATAGAGGGTATAATGATGGCGGAAGCGGCCGACGCGCGGTCCGCCGTCCTGCTCCTCGCCATAGACCCAGCCGTCCTCGCCCAGCACCGGCTCGGCGGCGGACATGCCGATCACCCCCTCCAGCCCCTTCAGCGCGCGGACGATCAGCGTGCGCGAGGCCCAGGGGCACAGATAGGAGACGTAGAGGTGATAGCGCCCGGCCACCGCCGGCAGGGTGGGGCGCCCATCGGCATCCGGCGCACCGTCCGGCGTGATCCAGTCGCGGAAGCGGGTCGGCTCGCGGTGGAAGGCGCCGCCCTTGATCTCGCTGGCCGCGATGTCGCCCTTTTCCCAAACACCGTTCACAAGCTGCGGCATCGCGGTTCCTCCTGTCCAATCGGCACATGTGCGAAGGGGCCGGCGAGCCGGCCCCTCCTACCCTGCAACAGTCGAAGACTGCCCGCGATCAGGACTTGACCGCTTCGACCTCGATCAGCAGCTGGATGTCGTCGCCGATGGCCGGGGCGCCGTACTTCATGCCGAACTCGGTGCGCTTGACCGTGCCGCGGGCGGAGAAGCCGGCGGTCTCCAGCTTGCTGGCCGGGCTGACGCCGTCCTTGTTGAAGGTGACGTCCAGTACCACCGGCTTGGTCACGCCCAGCATGGTCAGGTCGCCATGCAGCTTGCCGGTCTTGTCGCCGGTCTTCTCGATCTTCGTGCTCTTGAAGGTCATCTTCGGGAACTCCTTCGCATTGAAGAAGTCCGGCGAGCGCAGATGCTCGTCACGCTTGGCGTGGTTGGTGTCGACGCTGGTGGTGTCGATGGTGACGGTGACCGTGCTCTTCTCGACGGCGTCCTTGTCGAAGCTGACCTCGCCGCCGACCGTGTTGAAGCGGCCGATCACGTTGGAGAAGCCGACATGGTTGACGATGAAGGCGACGGCCGTGTGCGCCGGGTCGATCTTGTAGCTGACCGGGGCGGCGAAGGCGGGGGAAACGGCACCGACGGCGGTCGCGGCGAACAGGGCGGCGGCAAACAGGGTCTTCTTCATGAACGGAACTCCGAAAGCGGATTTGACTGGAAGGAAAGGGGGGAGGATCAGTAGGGCGACGCTTCGCCGCCGCTCAGCGCGAAGGCCGCGCCGATGGCGACCAGCGCCGGAAGGACTGCGACCACCGTGACGGCGGCCGACGAGGCGGCGCGGCCGACCGGGCCGTCGCCCTGGGGAAGAAAACGGCGGACATGGCCGGCGAACAATGCCGGCAGGGCCAGCAGCAGCACGGCGGCCTGGGTCTGGGTGAACAGGGCCAGCACGGCGGCCAGCAGGACGGCGATGCCGGTGGCGACCCGGCCCGACAGGCCCCAGACATGGCGCTCCACCGGCCAGTTCCACAGCAGGAAGCCGCCGGCCGACGCCGCCAGAGCCAGCGCCATCTGGGCGATGGAGGCCGAGGAGCCGATCAGCGCGGTGCCGCCGACGGCCAGCGCCAGCGCCAGCAGCGTGGAGGCGGGTACCATCGGGCTTTCGGCCCCTTGCGTCTGCGAACCGCGGGCAAAAGCGACACACGCCGCCGTGCCGAGCAGGACGACGAGGCTGACGATTGCCGATGCCGAGTCCAGTGCGGGCAGGGCGATCCACACGAGCGATGCCGCCAGCCAGCCAGCCAGCACCGCCGACGCGATCCGGCCGCGGACACCGGCCGCATCGGCGACCACGCCGATCAGCAGCCCGGCGGCCGACGCCCAGAACAGCTTGCCCATGCTCGACGGCGGCGGCAGGGCCGGGAGGCCGATCACCATCGCGAAGACGACCAGGAAACCGGCGGCGATGCCGGCCGCCGCCAGCGAACGGCGCAGCAGGTGCAACACGCCGACCAGGATCAGGCCGACCAGCAGCGGCAACACGCTGGATTGGACGAAGGGGTCTTGAAGCAGCTCGGACATGGGGGAAGGCCGGGTCTCGCTAGGATGGCGCAGGTTGCGCTTGGCCGGGACCCTAACCTGTGCTCTGGTAAGCGCAAATTCGGGAGATTTGCAAAAAGCATCTGCAGGAATGAGCGGGAATAAATGCTAGGTAGCAGCAATTGGGATGATTTTCGCTATCTGCTGGCGGTGGCGCGGCATGGGTCGCTGTCGGCGGCGGCGCGCGTCCTGGGGGTGAACCACAGCACGGTCCTGCGCCGGGTGACGGCGCTGGAGCAGGCGATGGGCGCCCGCCTGTTCGACAAGCTGCCCGGCGGCTATGTGCTGACCGCGGCGGGCGACGAGATGCAGCGGGTGGCGCAGAAGATGGAGGAGGATCTGGCCGCCGCCAACCGCCTGCTGTCCGGCCGCGACACCCGGATCAGCGGCAGCCTGCGCGTGACCACGGTCGACATCCTGACGCTCTACGTCCTGCCGCGCCACATCGCCGCCTTCCGCCGCCGCCACCCCGACCTGCGGGTCGATCTGGTGGCGGCGGAGGCGTCGCTCAGCCTGACCCGGCGCGAAGCCGACGTGGCGATCCGCGCCACCACCAGCCCGCCGGAGAATCTGGTGGGCCGCGCGGTGTCCGGCCTCGCCTTCGCCGTCTATGGCGGCACCGGCTATCTGGAGGAGGCGGGCACCGGCGGCGATCTCGACCGCCATCCCTGGGTCGGGCTGGACGAGTCCTTCGACCACACCAACCTCGCCCACTGGATGAAGCGGATGGTGCCGGCGGGCTCGGTCCGCTACCGGGTCAATTCGGTGGCGGGGGCGGTGGAGGCGGTGCGGGCCGGCATCGGGCTTGGCCTGCTGCCCTGCGGCGTGGTCGACCGCGACCCCGCCTTCCGCCGCATCGGCGAGCCGGTGCAGGAGGCCGATGCGAAGCTCTGGCTGCTGACCCACGAGGATCTGCGCCACATGGGCCGCGTCCGCGCCTTCCTCGACTTCATGGCCGACACCCTGACCCGCGAGCGCGACCTGCTGGAGGGACGCTGTCCGCTCCCCCTCTCCCCCCCGCCGTAAGCCTTGCTTACGGCGCCGACAGGCGAAGCGCAGCTTCGCCGAAAGGCGGGGAGAGGGACGGGGTGAGGGGGACGCACATGCCGGATTTTTGGATAAGGGCCGCCGCGCATCCCCCTCACCCTAACCCTCTCCCCGGGGGGGAGAGGGGATTCTCCCAGCGTCACGTCCACGAGGCATCTGCATCCGTGCCGGCTGACCCCGCCTCCGTGTCGACCATGTGAATTGCGGATCGTCGAGGATCAGGTGCCGGTGGTCCGACAGCCGGTTGCGCTCCAGCCAGCCGACCGTCGCCTCCAGCTCCGACAGCGTCATTTCGGAGCGCGCCTTCTTCATCAGCCGCTTCAGCACGGCGTTGTAGATGTGGTAGCCGGTCGGTCCCTCGGCGACGAGGTTGTTGTCCTCGTCCTCGATCACCTGCGCCGCCACCAGTTGCCCGATGCGCTGGCGCAGGTGATGCTCCGCGGCACTCGGCGTCAGCGGCAACTCCCCCGGCTCCCTTGCCTGCGCCCCGAAATCCGGCCCCGGCGCCACCACGGCGAAGCTCAGCGCCGTGGCGTTGGATTCCAGCGGGATGATCTCCGGCTCGCGCTCCGCCGACCGTTCGAACGGCAATTCCTGCTGCGGCCGGCGGGTCTTCACCATGGCGCGGGTGCCCTGCTGGGTCTCCACCATCGTACGGAACTGTTCGAACAGCGCGTCGGAGGGGTGGTAGATCAGCGCCCGCTGCCGGTCATAGGGACCGCCATGCGGGTCCACCCGCGTCGCCCGCGCGATCGCCTGCTCCAGCCAGGGGCGGGAGCGGATGTGCGTCAGGCAGGCGACATGGGTGATCGACGGCGCGTCCAGCCCCTCGTACGCCATGGCGACAGAGACCAGCACCGCTGGTTCGGGCCGCAGGCGGAAGGCAGCGACCACCTCCTGCGCGTCGCGGCATTCGGAAATGGCGAGCCGCGCCATGCGCCCCGCCTGCGCCTTCGGCATCCAGCCCTGCAGCGTCTCCAGATAGAAGCGCGCCGTCCCCTGGTCGGGGGCGATCACCAGCAGCTTGCCCAGCCCCGCATCGTCCCGTCCCGCCGGCAGTTTCAGCTCCGCCCGCCGCTTCGCCCGATGCTCCCGGCAGGAGCGGTAGGCCTCGCGCAGCATCGCCTGGGCGAAGCCGGTGCGCAGCGCGGTGAACAGGGCGTCGCGCGTGTTCTCTCCCGCCTTCGACAGGGACTCGACCCAGCGGTTGGTCCGCTCCGCATCCAGCCAGGAGGCCGTCCCGTCCATCGCGCCGAAGGTCACCGGCAGGATCGCCTTCTCCGCCAGCGCCTGCCGCCGCGAATATCCCACCACCGCCCAACCCGGCGCCTTGAAGTCGATCTCCCGCACCTTGCGCGTCCCCTGCGGCGCGCGGTAGGGCAGCCACAGGATCGGCCGCCCGTCGGCGCGCTCCAGCGTCCCGCTCATCAGCAGACGGGCCGACGCGTTCTCCAGCAGCGGCAGGATCGACCGGCTCCAGGCGGTTTCCTCCTCAACCGCCGCCATGCGGTCGGTGTCGAACACCGCCGGCAGATGGTGCAGCTCGTCCACCGCCAGCAGGTAGCGGTGACGGCGGAACTCCTGCAGGTGCAGCTCCGGCGCCGCCGCCACCGCCTGATATGTCGTGACGTAGCCCTGCAAACCGCGGCAGAGGTCGCGCCCGTTCTCCGCGGCGCGCAGGGCAAGGCTGTGTCCCAGCACCTCGCGCCAACGCGGATCGCCGAAGGCCTCCTCCGCCTGCTGGCGCAGGCTGTCGCGCGGCACGATCCAGCAGACCCGGTCGATCTGTCCCGCCTTGTGCAGCGCCGCCGCCATGATAACCGGCAGCAGCGATTTCCCCCCGCCGGGCGTCACCGCCGCCAGAACGTCGCGAACCTCCGTCTGCTGCTGGCCGATGGCGTCGGCGATGGCGCTGACCAGTTGCTGATGGGTTCTCAGCTGCGGCATTCCACCCTGCTGGCTGTGGCACGAGGGAGGAGCAAGCCTAAAGTGCCGCGAGTCCCCCGGTCTTGAGCGCAATCGTAGGTAACGAACCTCAGGCGGAGTACTGCCGCCACCGGCCGGGGAGGGCGATTCAGGCCGCCTAAGCCTTATGAGCAGATCGCCCTGCGGCATTCTGATGTACGCACCTGAAATTCCGCATGTGCGAACCGGTCAGGCGCCGCAGCCACCCGCCAAAAGGCTGAGCACAAGCTGAAGCTCAAGATTTGAGTTGCGCACCTCAAAACGCAGGAATATGTTCGCGCCATGAACAATCAAACCAGCGACGCACCCCCCATTGACGCACCCCTGACCTTGCGCGACGTGGCCGCAGCCGCCGGCGTCAGCCTTGCGACCGCCGACCGGGTGGTCAACGGGCGGCCCGGCGTCAGCGCCAAGACCGCGCGCAAGGTGCACGAGGCGGTGCAGCGGCTGGGCTTCCGCCCGCTGGCGGCGGCGGCGGAGCTGGCGCGGGCACGCTCCTGGCGCTTCGCCGTGATCCTGCCCGGCGGCGGCAACCGCTTCATGATGGACATCGCCGACACCATCCGCGCCCAGGCCGGCTGGTTCCGCGCCCGGCGCATCGGGGTGGAGATCGTCGAGGCCGACGTGTTCGACGCCGACACGCTGGCGGCGCAGCTGGCCGCCCTGCCGGGCCGCTTCGACGGGGTGGCCCTGGTGGCGCTCGACCATCCGCGCATCCGCGCCGCCATCGACGATCTGGTCGAGGGCGGGATGGCGGTGGTGACGCTGGTGTCGGACGCCCCGTCGTCGCGGCGCCAGCATTATGTCGGCATCGACAACATCGCCGCCGGCCGCACCGCCGGATCGCTGGTCGGCCGCTTCCTCGGCCCGCCCCGAAACGGCGAAACAGGGGGGTCCGTTGGCATCGTCACCGGGTCGGGCAGCCTGCGCGACCATGCCGAACGGCGCTTCGGCTTCGGGCAGGTGCTGGCGGAGGAATATCCCCACCTGACCCTGCTGACCCCGGTGGAGGGCCGCGACGATCCCGACCGCAACCGCGATCTGGTCCGCCGCATGCTGGCCGACACCCCCGATCTGGTGGCGATCTACAACACCGGCGAGGGCTCGGTCGGCATCGGCGAGGCGCTGGCCGAGGCCGGGCTCGCCCGCAGGATCCTCTGCGTCGGGCACGAGCTGACGCCGGCCACCCGCCGCATGCTGCTGGACGGCAGCTTCGCCGCCCTGGTCGCCCAGGATCCGGGGCACGAGGTGCGCTCGATGGGCCGGGTGCTCCATGCCCTGGTCACCGGCCAGGAGATCGTCGCGGCGCAGGAACACATCAGGGTCCAGGTCATCCTGCGCGACAACCTGCCCTGACGGGCTTTTCGAAATGCCCCGACGGGCATCGGAACACGCCCCGACGGGCATCAGAAAAGGTCGACAGTCATGTTTCTCGGGATCGACATCGGCACCTCGAGCGTCAAGGCGGTCCTGACCGACGCCGACGGGGCCGTCGCCGGCAGCGCGTCCCGCCCCTGCACCGTCTCGCGCCCGCATCCCCTGTGGTCGGAGCAGGAGCCGGAGGACTGGGTCGCCGCCGCCATCGCCGCGGTGGACGAACTGGCAGCCCGCCAGCCGGAAGCACTTGCCGGCGTGCTCGGCATCGGCTTCTCCGGCCAGATGCACGGCGCGGTCCTGCTCGGCGCCGACAACCGCGTCCTGCGTCCCGCCATCCTGTGGAACGACGGCCGCTCCCACCGCCAGTGCGCCACGCTGGAGGAAACGCTCCCGACGTTGCGGGAGATCAGCGGCAACATCGCCATGCCCGGCTTCACCGCGCCCAAGCTGCTGTGGGTGGCGGAAGAGGAGCCTGAGGTGTTCGCTGCACTCGCCAAGGTGCTGCTGCCCAAGGCCTATGTCCGCTGGCGCTTCACCGGCGCCATGGTGGAGGAGATGTCGGACGCCTCCGGCACGCTCTGGCTCGACGTGGCCCGGCGCGACTGGTCCGACGATCTGCTCGCCGCCACCCGGATGACCCGCGCCCACATGCCGGACTTGGCCGAAGGCTCCGACGCCGTCGCCCAGCTGTCGCCCGAACTGGCCCGCCGCTGGGGCATGAAAACGCCGCCGGTGGTGGCCGGCGGGGCGGGGGATTGCGCCGCCAGCGCGGTCGGGCTCGGCGCCATCGCGCCCGGCGACGGCTTCCTCAGCCTCGGCACCTCCGGCGTGGTGTGGCGGACGACCGACCGCTTCCTGCCCAACCCGGCGATGGCGGTCCATGCCTTCTGCCACGCGCTGCCCGGCGTCTGGCACCAGATGGGCGTCATGCTCTCGTCCGCCGCCTCGCTGGCCTGGGCCGCCTCCACCCTCGGCGCGCCGGAGGCGGAACTGCTGGCCCCGCTCGGCGACGCCGTCGACGGCCCCTCGCCGGTCGCCTTCCTGCCCTATCTGTCGGGCGAGCGCACCCCCCACAACGACGCCACCGTGCGCGGCCTGTTCGCCGGCCTGTCGGCGGAGACAACGCGCGACGCGATGGTGCAGGCGGTGCTGGAGGGCGTCGCCTTCGCCGCCCGCGACAACCTCGTCGCACTGGGGGAGGGCGCCCCGACGGTCTTCGACCTTGCCGGCGGCGGTTCCCGCTCGCGGCTGTGGGCGCGCATCTGCGCCGACGCGCTCGGCGTCACCATCAACCGCATCGAGGACGGCGAGGTCGGCGCGGCGCTGGGCGCCGCCCATCTCGGCCGCATGGCGGCGACGGGAGAATCCCCCGCCACCGTCTGCCGCAAGCCCCGCCGTCTGGAGACCTTCACCCCCGATCCGGCCCGCGCCGAAGCGTACAGCCAGGCTTGGCTGCGCTGGCGCCGGCTCTACCCCCTTGCCAAGGAGTTCGCGTCTTGAGCACCGCCTCTTTCTTCGGCGACCTGTCCCCGGTGGCCTATCGCGGGCCGGACAGCCGCGACCCGCTGTCCTACCGCTGGTACGACAAGGACCGCGTCGTGCTGGGCAAGCGGATGGAGGACCATCTGCGGCTGGCCGCCTGCTACTGGCACAGCTTCTGCTGGCCGGGCGGCGACCCCTTTGGCGGCGAGACCTTCCAGCGCCCGTGGATGCGCCCCGGCCAGGACCCGATGGCGGCGGCCCGCGCCAAGGCCGATGTCGCCTTCGAGATGTTCCGCCTGCTCGACATCCCCTTCTTCTGCTTCCACGACCTCGACGCGGCACCGGAGGGCGACTCTCTGGCCGAGAGCGTCGACAACCTGAAGGCCATCACCGAGCTGTTCGCGGCGAAGATGGAGACCGCCAAGGTCCGTCTGCTGTGGGGCACCGCCAACCTGTTCTCCCACCGCCGCTACATGGCGGGTGCCGCGACCAACCCGGATCCGGACGTCTTCCTCTATGCCTGCGGGCAGGTCCGCGCGGCGCTGGAGGCCACCCACGCGCTGGGCGGCGCCAACTACGTCATGTGGGGCGGGCGCGAGGGCTATGAGACGCTGCTGAACACCGACCTGAAGCGCGAGCTGGACCAGATGGGCCGCTTCCTGGCGATGGTGGTGGAGCACAAGCACAGGATCGGCTTCGACGGCCCGATCCTGATCGAGCCGAAGCCGCGCGAGCCGACCAAGCACCAGTACGATTTCGACGTCGCCACCGTCTACGGCTTCCTGGAACGCTACGACCTGCTGGCCGACGTGCGGGTGAACATCGAGCAGAACCACGCCATCCTCGCCGGCCACAGCTTCCAGCACGAGGTGGCTTTGGCGCTGGCGCTCGGCATCTTCGGCTCGCTCGACATGAACCGCGGCGATCCTCTGCTGGGCTGGGACACCGACCAGTTCGCCAACGACGTCGGCGAGCTGACGGTGGTCATGCACGACATCCTGAAGGGCGGCGGATTCACCACCGGCGGCCTGAATTTCGATGCCAAGATCCGCCGCCAGTCGCTCGACCCCGCCGACCTGCTGCACGGCCACATCGGCGGCGTCGACTCTTGCGCCCGCGCCCTGCTGCAAGCAGCGCAGATGCTGGAGGACGGTGCCCTGACCGGCCCGCTGGCCGAGCGCTACGCCGGCTGGGACGGCGCGGAAGGGCAGGCGATCCTGTCCGGCAAGCGCGACCTCGCCACGCTGGCCGAGCGGGCGCTGACCTCGGGCCTCAACCCACAGCCGCGCTCCGGCCGGCAGGAGTATCTGGAGAACATCGTCAACCGCTACGTCTAACGGGAATGCCTCACATGCCCTCTCCCGCCCCGGGAGAGGGAGGTGATGCCCCCGCCTCTGCTTCCGTCGATCAACAAGGCCGCCATGACCGGACGGCCACACAGGGAGGAAACACGATGAAGCACCGCCTCACCGCCACCGCCGCCGGCCTGTTCCTGACGCTGGCCGCCGCGACCACCATGACCTCGACGGCCGCACTCGCCGCCGGCGCCACCGTCGGCGTGTCCTGGTCCAACTTCCAGGAGGAGCGCTGGAAGACCGACGAGGCGGCGATCAAGGCCGTGATCGAGAAGGCCGGCGGCAAATACCTCTCCGCCGACGCCCAGTCCTCGCCGGCCAAGCAGCTGTCGGACATCGAATCGCTGATCTCCCGCGGCGCCAACGCGCTGATCATCCTGGCCCAGGACAGCGACGCCATCCGCCCGGCGGTGGAGAAGGCTGCCGCCGAAGGCATCCCGGTCGTCGGCTACGACCGGCTGATCGAAATCCCGTCGGCCTTCTACATCACCTTCGACAACAAGGAGGTCGGCCGGCTCCAGGCGCGCAGCGTCTTCGCGATGAAGCCGAAGGGCAACTACGCCTTCATCAAGGGCAGCTCCACCGACCCCAACGCCGACTTCCTGTTCGCCGGCCAGATGGAGGTGCTGAAGGCCGCGATGGACCGCGGCGACGTGAAGAACGTGGGCGAGGCCTACACCGACAAGTGGCTGCCGGCCATCGCCCAGCAGAACATGGAGCAGATCCTGACCAAGAACGGCAACAAGGTCGATGCCGTGGTCGCCTCCAACGACGGCACCGCCGGCGGTGCGGTCGCAGCGCTGGCGGCGCAGGGTCTGGCCGGGACGGTGCCGGTGTCGGGCCAGGACGGCGACAAGGCGGCGCTGAACCGCATAGCACTCGGCACCCAGACGGTGTCGGTGTGGAAGGACGCCCGTGAACTCGGCCGCCGCGCCGCCGAGATCGCCATGGAGCTGGCCGGCGGCAAGAAGATGACCGACATCGCCGGGGCCGCGACCTTCGACGGCGGTCCGAAGAAGCAGAAGATGACCTCCCTGTTCCTCACCCCCATCGCCATCACCAAGGACAATCTGGGCACGGTGATCGATGCCGGCTGGGTCACCAAGGACGTGGTGTGCCAGGGCGTGAAGCCCGGCAGCGTCAAGGCCTGCAACTGATGGCGGAGCCGTCCACCACGCTGTCCCCCCCGACGCCCTCCGAATCCTCCTCGGAAGCGCCGGCCGGACGGCGGGCCGGCATCGGCGACGCCCTGCGCGCGCTGGAGCTGGACACCCGCATGGTCGGGATGATCGGGGCGCTGGCCATCGTCTGGATCGGCTTCGACATCCTGACCGGCGGCGCCTTCCTGACCCCGCGCAACCTGTGGAACCTGTCGGTGCAGACCGCGTCCGTCGCCGTGATGGCGACGGGCATGGTGCTGGTCATCGTCACCCGCAACATCGACCTGTCGGTCGGCTCGATCCTGGGCTTCACCGGCATGGTGGTCGGCGTGCTCCAGGCCCGGTTCCTGCCGGAGATCTGGGGCTTCGACAATCCGCTGACCTGGGTGGTTGCCGTGCTGGCGGCCATCGCCGTCGGCGGCGCGGTCGGGGCGGTGCAGGGCGCCGTCATCGCCTATCTCGGCGTATCGTCCTTCATCGTCACGCTGGGCGGGCTGCTGGTCTGGCGCGGGGCGGCGTGGTGGGTGACCACCGGCCAGACGGTGGCGCCGATGGACGGCCTGTTCAAGCGGCTGGGCGGCGGGTTCGAGGGGGCCATCGGCGCCGGCCCCAGCTGGGCGGTCGGCATCGCCGCCGTCCTGCTGTCGGTCGCCGCCATCCTGGTGACGCGCCGCCGCCGGGCCGGCTTCGGCTTCCCCGTCCGGCCGCTGTGGGCGGAGGGGGTGGTGATCCTGCTGGTCGCCGCCGCCATCGTCGGCGCGGTTCTGGTTGTCAATTCCTACCCGCTTCCGGTCCCGGTGGTGCGCCGGATGATGGAAGCCCAGGGGCTTTCCACCGACGGCGGGCTTCCCTTCGTCGCCCACGGCTTCGCCATCCCGGTGCTGATCGCGCTGGCGGTGGGGGTGGGGATGACCTTCCTGTCGCGGCGCACCCGCTTCGGCCGCTACGTCTTCGCCATCGGCGGCAACCCGGAGGCGGCGGAGCTGTCGGGCATCAACACCCGCCGGGTGATGGTGATGGTGTTCGGGCTGATGGGGGCGCTGTGCGGCCTGTCCGCCTGCATCGCCACCGCCCGGCTGAACGCCGCCACCAACGCCAACGGCACGCTGGACGAGCTGTACGTCATCGCTGCGGCGATCATCGGCGGCACCTCGATGGCCGGCGGCGTCGGCACCATCCTCGGCGCGATGTTGGGCGCCATGGTGATGCAGTCGCTGCAATCCGGCATGGTGCTGCTGGGGGTGGACGCGCCGATGCAGAACATCGTCGTCGGCCTCGTGCTGGTCGCCGCGGTCTATGTCGACACGCTCTATCGCCGGGGGTTGAAATGAGCGCTCTTGCAACGGCAGTCCCTCAATCGGCGACCGCTCCTCTGGTGGAGATGCGCGACGTCTCCATCGCCTTCGGCGGCATCAAGGCGGTGGACGGCGTCAGCATCGACCTCTACCCCGGCGAGGTGGTCGGGCTGCTCGGCCACAACGGCGCCGGCAAATCGACGCTGATCAAGATCCTGTCGGGCGCCTATGCCGCCGACCATGGCGAGATCCGGGTGAACGGCGAGACTGTGCACATCGCCAGCCCGCGCGACGCCAAGCGCTGCGGCATCGAGACGATCTACCAGACCCTCGCCCTGGCCGACAATGTCGATGCCGCCGCCAACATCTTCCTCGGCCGCGAGAAGCTGACCGCCTGGGGCACGCTCGACGACCACGCGATGGAGGCGGAGGCGCGCAAGGTGATGGGCCGCCTCAACCCGCATTTCCGCCGCTTCAAGGAGCCGGTGAAGGCGCTGTCCGGCGGTCAGCGCCAGTCGGTCGCCATCGCCCGCGCCATCCATTTCGACGCCCGCGTCCTGATCATGGACGAACCGACCGCAGCATTGGGCCCCGCCGAGACCCGGCAGGTCGGGGAGCTGGTGAAGCAGCTGAAGCAGGAGGGGATCGGCATCTTCCTGATTTCCCACGACATCCACGACGTGTTCGATCTGGCCGACCGCATCCATGTGATGAAGAACGGCAAGCTGGTCGGCACCGCCCGCGTCTCCGACGTGACGCAGGACGAGGTGCTGGGCATGATCATCCTCGGCAAATGCCCGCCGGGGGCGGTTCCCGGACCGGGCGCCACCGCCTGACCGCTCAGCCCGCGCGCTCCGCAGCGGTCTTGGCGAGAAACGCGCGGGCGACCTTGGAGCCCGGTTCCCGGCCGAGTTCCCGCGAAATGAAGTCGGCGGTGGCCACCACCGCCGCAAGATCGACACCGGTTTGGATGCCGAGCCCGTCCAGCAGATAGACGACATCCTCGGTCGCGACATTGCCGCCAGCACCCTTGGCGTAGGGGCAGCCGCCGAGACCGCCGACGGCACCGTCCACCACGGCGACCCCCAGTTCGAGACAGGCATGGATGTTGACCAGCGCCTGTCCCCAGCTGTCGTGGAAATGGACGGCCAGCCGCTCCACCGGCACCCGCTCGGCGACGGCGCGGACCATCGCCTGGGCGGCGGGCGGCGTGCCGACGCCGATGGTGTCGCCCAGCGAGATCTCGTAGCAGCCGAGCGCCGCCAGGCGTTGCGCCACCTCCGCCACCGCCGACGGGGCGATGGCCCCCTCATAGGGGCAGCCGAGCACGCAGGACACATAGCCGCGGACCCGGATGCCGGCGCGCGCCGCCGCCGCGACGACCGGCGCGAAGCGGTCGAGGCTCTCCGCTATCGAGCAGTTGATGTTGCGGCGGGAGAAGCTTTCCGAGGCGGCGGCGAACACCGCGATCTCCTCCACCTGCGCGGCCAGCGCCGCCTCGAAGCCGGTCATGTTGGGGACCAGCACCGGATAGGAGACGCCGGGCAGGCGCCGGATGCCGGCGAGCACCTCGGCGCTGTCCGCCATCTGCGGCACCCATTTGGGCGAGACGAAGCTGCCGGCTTCGATGGTGCGCAGACCGGCGGCGCCGAGCCGGTCGATCAGTTCGATCTTCGCGGCGGCGGACACCGGCTGCTTTTCGTTCTGAAGACCGTCGCGCGGACCGACCTCGACGATGCGGACAGATGCGGGCACAGGCATGGAAACTCCCGTTTCTTGACGGAATGGCAAGGACCGGCGATCCCGTGCGGATGCGGGATTGCCGGTCCTTGCGAAGGCAGGGGGCGAGGACAGGGTGCGAAGACAGGTCCGGCGTCAGACGCCGATCAGCTTGGTGAGGGCGGGCACCGTCAGGACGGCGGTGTAATAGCCCATGAACTGGACACCGGTGTTGAAGCCCAGCGTCCGGTAGAGCAGCCCGCCGATCAGGCCGATGGCGAGGATCACCAGCAGCCCCATCAGCCCGCCTTCCCACACGCCGATCACCAGGATCAGCCCGGAGAAGGTGGCGATGATCGCCTCATGGCTCAGGCGGCGGGCGACGAAGGCCGCGGCGCTGCGGGCATAGTTCATGGCGAAGGGGTAGGAGACCAGCGCCGCCAGCGCGACCGCCAGCAGCCCATAGCCGAGGAACTCCCAGTTGGTCAGCAGATTGTGCAGGTTGTTGACCTGCCCGGTGGCGGCATCGACGCTGAAACGCGGCGGCGCGTTGAACAGCGGGGCGGCCGGACCGGCGGCGACGGGGCTGAGCGGCAGGCCGAAGGCGATCAGCGGGATCAGCGCCTCGGCGATGTAGGTCGATTCCGTGACGCCGTTGCGTGCGGTCAGCACGGTGGTCATGCGGTGGTAGACATGGCGGACCCGCGAGCCGACCACCTCGCCCAGCAGCACGGTCATGGCGACCGGGCTGAAGACGAAGGTGGCGCTGGACACCGCCGCGGTGCCGAGAGTCCAGCGGATCTGCGAGGCGTCCAGCACCTTGAAGGGGTTGGGGAAATAGCCGCCCCAGCTCTTCACGTCGGGAGCCAGCGCGAAGCTGCGGACGCGGTCGCGCTCGATCCGCTTGCGGTCGGCCGGCGACAGGACGGAGAAGAGGTCGGCCACCAGCGGTCCGATGGCGATGCCGAGGAAATAGCTGATGCTCAGCTTCACCCCGAACTTCGCGGTCAGCCCCTGCAGGGCGACGATCACCAGCACGAAGGGGAACAGGGCGACGACCGACGCCCAGCGCCCGGCCGAGAAATAGGCGATGGCGACGGCGGCGGCGACGAAGATCCAGGGTGCCGCCTTGGTGATCGACGGCCCGAAGGGCGCCAGCAGGACGGCGAACAGCACCGCCAGCGGCACGGCGACGAAGGCGGCGATGATGGCGCCCGACACCATCTTGCGCAGGGCGATGTGCGGAACGCCCAGATTGCGCAGCACGCCCGCCTGCTGCATCAGCGGAATGGCCATGGTGTCGCCGGGAATGCCGAGCAGCGCCGTCGGCACCGCGTGGGTCATGTGCTTGGCGACCGCGCTGGCCAGGAAGAAGGTGAAGACGCCGGCCGGCGGCACGCCGAGCAGCACGACCAGCAGGGTCAGCGGTGCGATGGTGGTGGTCTCGTCGGTCCCGGACACCAGCCCGATGCCGGCGAACAGCACGGCGCCGACAAGGCCCATGCCCGCGGCCCAGAGAAAATCATTAAGAAGCAGTTCCATCACGCCCGCGCCTCCCGCGCCGCCGGTTCCGAAAGATTGCTGCCGGGACGAAGCTCCTGCCCGTTCCGGGACGCCGCAGCGGCCTCGCGCTCCTCCGCCGCGAACAGGTCGTAGAGTCCCATTTCCTTCAACTCGGCGACCGCCGCCGGGGGCAGGTCGGCAAGCCGGCCGAAGCCGCCCGGTTCCGCCCGCAGCTCGGCCATCAGCGTTTCCCGCCAGGCCGGATCGGCGGCCCGGTCGACCACCTCGCGCTTGGGCGGGAACAGGCGGGCGCACAGCGCGCCGGCCACCAGGCAGCCGGCCAGCCCGACCAGCATGGAATAGGCCCGCGCCATCTCCGGTGCTGTGACGAGGCCGGCCAGGATGCGGTTGGCCAGCAGGAAGGCCCCCAGGCTGATGGCGCAGCCGATGGCCATCGCCAGGCCTAGATGGACGCTGTCGACCGTGTCGCCCCAGACCTCTATCAATCGTCCCGTCTTCATTGCGTTTCCTCTTCATGGGGCGGGAGCCCCGGTCACGGGGGCTCCCTGCCGGGTCCTTGAATGGACCTTTGAACGGACCTGCGCGGTCGATGCCGGACCTATTGGGCCGCCGCGCGCATGTCCTCCAGGACCGCCTGGGCGACGTCCTGGCGGACGGTGCCGCGCTCCACCAGAATGCGGGCGACGCGGTCGATCTCGCCGCCGACGGCACCGGCCATCATGGCGATGTTCTGGGCGTGCAGCGCCATGTGGCCCTTCTGGATGCCGGTGGTCGCCAGCGCCTTCAGCGCCGAGAAGTTCTGCGCCAGACCGACCGCGGCGATGATGCGGGCCAGCCGCTCGGCGCTGGCGACGCCCAGGATCTTCAGGCAGGCCTGCGCCGTCGGGTGGGCCTTGGTGGCGCCGCCGATCAGTCCGACCGCCATCGGCAGCTCGATGGACCCGCTGAGATCGCCGTTGGCGGTGACCTCGAAGCGGGTCAGGCTGCGGTAGCGGCCGTCGCGGGCGGCATAGGCATGGGCGCCGGCCTCCACCGCGCGGGTGTCGTTGCCGGTGGCCAGCACGACGGCGCTGACGCCGTTCATGATGCCCTTGTTGTGGGTGGCGGCGCGGTAGGGGTCGGCATCGGCGAACTGATAGGCGCTGACGATGCCGTCGCGCACCGCCTCGCCGCCGATCTGGTCGAGAGTCCACACCGCGTGCGCCCGCGCCAGGCGGCGGTCGGCAAGGTTGGACAGGATGCGCAGATAGACCCGGCCGCCGGTCCATTCGGCGATGTGGGGAGCCAGCTTTTCCGCCATGCTGTTGACGGCGTTGGCGCCCATGGCGTCACGGGTGTCGACGATCAGGTGCGTGATCAGCATCGGCCCGCCCTGGCTGTCGATCACCCGCACCTCGACGTCGCGGAAGCCGCCGCCGAACTTCAGCAGGATGGGGTCGCAGCCGTCGCACACCGCCTTGATCTCGTCGCGCCGGCCGAGGATGCGCAGGCGCGCCGCATGGGGATCGGCGACGCCGATGGCCTGGATCTGGGCGATCATCAGCGTGCCGGACATCGAGCTGGTGAAACCGCCGGCGTCGTAGCACTGCCGCGCCGCGTTGCAGACCGCGGCGACGACCGAGGATTCCTCCGTCGCCATCGGGATCAGCAGATCCTCGCCGTCGACCTTCATGTTGGTCGCGATGCCGAGCGGGATGTTCATCGAGCCGACGACGTTCTCGACCAGCCGGTCGGCGAGATCCAGATCCAGGTTGCCGGTGTCGGAGAGCTTCGCCGCGGCCGCGCCGTCGAGACCGGCGAATTCGGAGACGATGGCCAGCCGCTCCGCCGGCGACTTCTTGTGGAATCCGGAGATGCGGGAGCTGCGGTGGGGGTTGGACATTGCTGAACCTTGCTGTCTTGCCGGGCCGTCTGCGGAACAGAGGCCATGGAGCCGGGCATGGAACCGTCCCCGGACGCCTTGAAGGGGCGTCCGCCGAAGGGGACGGTCGGTTGAGGATATGAGGGAAGACGTTTCCGGCGGAGTGCCGCGGGAACGCCGTTCGCAGGCGGAATGATCAGTGATACAAAGGGACAGATCAAGGGACAGTTTGCCGGAATCTCCGGGACACTGTCCCAGCGATTCCGATGGGACACTGTAACGGAAGGCCGGCTGCCGGATGACGCGCGGGATGACCAGGGTTGCCAGCATCGTCGACAGGATCACCGGCCTGATCGGCGACGGGCTGCTGAAACCGGGGGAGCGGCTGCTGTCGGTCCGGGCCGGCGCCGTCGAGCATGGCGTCTCCAAGAACACGATGGCGGAGGCCTATGACAGGCTGGTGGCGCTGGGCTATCTGGAGGCCAAGCAGGGCTCCGGCTATTACGTCGCGCGCGTGCGGCGGGCTTCGGCCGAACAGCAGCCGGCCCATGTCGCCGAGGCGGTGGATTTCGTCTCGCTCCTGCGCGAGCAGCTGGTGCAGAGCTACGCCGTGCGCATCGGCGACGGCCGCCCGCCGCCCAGCTGGATGGAGCGGTTCGAGATCGGCAGCGCCCCGCGCTTCATGGCGGCGGCGCGCGGTCTGGCGTCGGAACACGGCTACGGCTCGCCCTGGGGCTTCCTGCCGTTGCGGGAAAGGCTGGCGCTGACGCTGGGCGAACGCTCGATCAAGGCGTCGCCCGACCAGATCCTGCTGACCCAGGGCGCCAACCATGCGCTCGACCTCGTCGCCCGCCAGATGCTGGAGCCGGGGGACACGGTGCTGGTCGACAGCCCCGGCTATTACCCGCTGTTCGGCAAGCTGCGGCTGTCGCGCATCGCCATCGTCGGCGTGCAGCGCCGCCAGGACGGCCCGGACCTCGACGATCTCGCCGCCAAGGCCGCCGCCCACAAGCCCAAGCTGTTCTTCACCCAGTCGCTGGCCCACAACCCGACCGGCGGCTCGATCACGCCGGCCGTCGCCCACCGCCTGCTGCAGGTCGCCGGCCAGCACGGCTTCTATGTGGTGGAGGACGACCCCTTCGCCGACGTGCTGCCGGCCGCCAGCCCGCGGCTCGCCGCGCTCGACCAGCTGGACCGGGTGATCTATGTCGGCACCTTCTCCAAGACGCTGTCGGCCAGCCTGCGCGTCGGCTATGTGGCGGCGAAGCGCCCGCTGATCGACCGGCTGTGCGACGTCAAGATGCTGACCATCGTCAGCACCTCCGATTACGTCGAGCGGATCGTCTACGGCTTCATCGCGTCGGGCCATTACCTGCGCCACCTGCGCCGGCTGAAGACGCGGATCGAGGACCATGCCGAAAAGGCGATGCTGGCGCTGGGCCGCATCGGGGTGCGGCTGCCGCCCGCCGCTTCGGGAAGCTATTACCTGTGGGGCGAGCTGCCCGGACACATCGACGAGCTGGGGCTGACCCACCGGGCGGCGGAGCGCGGCATCTTCCTGGCGCCGGGCAGCCTGTTCATGCCGGCGAAGGTACCGACCGCGCCCGCCATGCGGATCAACATCGCCTATGCCGACGATCCACGCTTCACCGATTTCCTGGCGGAGGAGCTTCGCGCCTGACGCCGCCGCTTATTGCTGGGACCGCGCCTGCCACAGCAGGAACTGCTCGAACAGCTTCTCCGCCTGCTGGGGCGGCAACCCGCGCTGCTCGACGAAGGTCCGGAACTCCTCCTTCCGCGCGGCGGCGGATTGCGGCTCCTTCGCCGCCGACGCTTGGCGCAGCCACTGCTCCGCCGGCTCGAAGCGGGTCCAGCCGGGGATGTCGGCCGCCAGATTGACCTCCTTCCATTTCGGATGGCGCGGCGGCTTCAGGAACTCGTCGAACCTGCTGAAGAAGGCATCGACGAAGCGGGCGACCTTGCGGTGCCGCTCCAGGTCGCGTTCCCAGCCATAGACCGCCATCACGGCACCCACCGCCACGGTGTCGACCTGCTCGCCGGGCGCGATCAGCCCCTCATAATCGGCATTGCTCAGCCGCGACGGCAGATAAGTGTCGAGCAGCGCCGCGCTCATCGGGACCGACAGGAAATGCAGCCCGTCCCCCGCCTTCAGGTCGCGGAAGAGCCGGGTCGGCTTGCCGGCGACATAGGCCATCGCCGCGATCTCCCCCTTGCGCAGCTTTTCCAGGGCCAGCGCCTGGTCGTTCGCCTGCGGCTCCACCTTGATGCCCAGCATGTCGAAGACCAGCGAGGCCGTCATCGAGGTGCCGCTACCCTGGACATCGACATTGACCTTGCGGCCGGCCAGATCCTCGATCCGCGTCACGCCGGGTCCCGCGAGGATGTGCAGTTCCTCGTTGTAGAGCTTGGCGATGTATTTGATGCGGCGGTCGAGGTTGGGCAGAAGCCGTTCGCGCTTGGCATAGGCCAGCACGTCGGACTGCACGATGCCGACATCGATCCCCTTCAGCAGCACCACGTCCTTCAGATTCTGGACCGAGCCCTTGCCCAGCATGGGAAGGACGCGCAGCGTGTCGCCGTCGTCCAGCACCGACGCCAGATCGGCGGCGATGCGCACATAGGTTCCCTCGACCCCGCCCGACACGATGCCGACGGTGCCGCTGTTGGCATTGACGCCACGCGGATCGGCGGCCGACGCCGTGCCGGCGAGACCGGCGGCGACGCACGCCCCCAGCGCAAGCATGCGGCCAAGTGCAAGCGGACGGACCAACGATGCCTTCATGATGCTTATCCCCCCTCGATGGCTGCGGCCGGTTATCCGGAGCCCAACTATCGCGATTTCCCGGCGAGCCAGTCGGTCAGTTTCTTCAGTTGCTGTTCGGCATCCCCGCTGCCGGCGGCGACCGCCCGGCGGTACCAGGCGGCGGCCTGCTCCGGATCGGGGGCCAAGCCGCGGACATGCAGCCGCTCATGCACCAGCGGGTCGTGGGTCCGACCGAGCGCGAGGGCGGCCTTCGCATTGCCGGTTTCGGCGACCATCTCGTAATAGAGCCGCGCCCCCGCCAGATCACCCTGGGCGAACAGGTCGTCGCCCCGCTTCATCAGCGTCGCCTCGGGAATGCCGGACGGCAGCCTCGCCGGCCGGTGCACCACCTCCTCCCGCTTCTCCGCCCGCGGCGGCTCCGGCGGTGGAGCGGCCACCGCCGGAACGGCGGCGACGGCGACGGTGGCCGGCGCGGGGACCGCCACCGGAGCGGCTGCGGGGACCGCTGGCGGCTCCGGCGGCGGGGGAGGGGCGGCAACCGGCCGAACGGCTGCCGGGACCTCCGCCGGCGGTGGAGCGGCCGACGCTTCGGTGGCCTCGGCGGCTTCGGCGACAGCCTGCCCGTCTTGCGGCGGCTCCTGCTTTTCCGGCTCCGGTGGCGCAGGCGGGGAGGAGCGTCCGGACACCGCCGCGTCCATATCCGGCTTGGCCGTCTCCATGAGCTGCGCCGGGCTTTCCTGCGCCGAGCTTCCCTGCGACGCCCCGCCCTGCGCCGGCACGGGAGGGTCGATGGCCGGCTCGGCGGCGGCGACGGCTTGCGCGACCGGCACCGCCAGCGTCACCGCCTGTCTGGCGACCACGCCGCCGCCGTGATCGGTCACCGCGGTGATGCGCAGCGACAGCGGGCCGGCGGTTTCGGCCGGCACGCTCAGGGTCAGGTCTGACAGCTCCTCCTGCGGCACCTTCCAGGCCCCGTCGCTGTTGCGCTGGCCCCGCGACAGGCTGGCACCGTCGGGCAGATTGTCGATCAGGACGAAGGTGATCGCTTCATACTGCGGGTTCGGCTGGCCGTAGGGAGAGGTGACGACGATGGACAGCGGGATCGGCTGCCCCGGCAGGCCGCCCGAGGTCTGGGCGGCGACGAAGGGCATCAGCCGCCAGTCGGTCGTTGCCTCGCCGGATTTCGGCGGCACCGTCGTGTGGGTGGCGACGGTGTCGGCCTGCCGGCTGTCGGCAGGCGGCTTCTCGCGCACGACGAGCCAGGAGTCGAGCGTGCTGTCGGCCCCGCCATCCGCGCCCGGCGCGTCCCCGGCCACCAGCAGCGACCCCCCATCGAACCGCCCGGCCACCCCGTCAAGTTGCATCGGCAGCGCCAGAACCGTCAGCACGGCAAAGCAGGGACGGACGGTGCCCGAGCCCGGAAGCAAGGACTGCCCGGCATCCCATCCGCGACGGCGATGCAGAAAATCGGCATGGGATAGGAAACGGCGCAGAAAGCGGGTCCGCGTCTCGCGCATGTGGCATCCTCCCAGACAAAATCCCTCAACACCCGCCTTGCGGCAGATCCTGTTGGGGAGTTTTGAAAGACATGCGGCGATGTTTTACGCCGTCGATTGTTTCGAATTATTTGTTATCTTACCGATCTCTCGGGATCGTTTTATTCTAAGAGACAAGCGGAGAAAAACAACCATCCCGTAGAGGGCGTTTTCCGTTTTACGGCAAAGGGGGGATTACTTCGGAATCTTCGGATCCGCACCGGGTGGAGAGGTCACGAACCCGGCCGCGGCGTCGGCTGCCGGAACGGGGTGCCACCGCCGGTCGTGGCCGCACCCCGTGAGGAAACAGGATTTCAGAAAAAGGCAGAGGACGCGGATCAGCGCACCCTTGCCGGGTTTCCCATCACCGTGGCGCCGGCCGGCACGTCGCGCGTCACCACGCTGCCGGCACCGACGATGGCGTCGTCGCCGATGGTGACGCCGGGCAGGATCAACGCTCCGCCGCCGATCCAGACATTGCGGCCGATGTGGATGGGCCGTCCGAACTCCAGCCCGGCCTCGCGGGTGGCGAAGTCGCGCGGATGGTCGGCGGTCAGGATCTGGACGCCCGGCCCGATCTGCGTCTTGTCGCCGATGGTCACCGCGACGACGTCCAGAATGACGCAGTTGAAGTTGAGGAATACCCCGGCGCCGAGGCTGATGTTGTAGCCGTAGTCGCAATGGAAGGGCGGGCGGATGACCGCTCCCTCGCCCACCGCGGCGAGCCGCTCCAGCAGCAGCTTGCGCCGGTCGCCGGGCGGCAGGGCGAGTGCGGCGTTGTAGCGGACCATCCACTCCTTGGCGGCGGCCTGATCCGCCTGGATTTCCGGGGCCGAGGCGTCATAGAGATCGCCGGCCAGCATCTTTTCCTTTTCGCTGCGTCCATCGGACGTCTGCATCGCTCATCTCCCAAATCGCCTGCCCGCCGGCGGCTGTGCGCCGGGGGGCAGGCGATTAGAGCAGATGTCGACCGGCCATGCCCCGGCGCTTCGGTATGACCCGGACCGTCGCGCTCAAGCCCGGCTTACGCTCCCTTTTGCGACACCGTTTCGGGAATTGAATCGACGCCGCGCATCTTCGGATGCGCGGAAATGCTGAAATTCTGCGGCACGCCGGCGAGCCGCCCGACCGAAACGCACGCATACTTATCATTGTATGTAATGGATAATTATTCCCTCATAAAATGTATATTTTTCTTGTGAACAACCAGGAGCGCAATTAGCGTCGCCACTGCACGCGCACCCGATCCACCCTCATGGGCGAGTGCGCGTTCATGCTCCCCGGTCATGTGCAGGAGGATTCAGCGATGAAAAAACGGATTGGTCTGGCGTTCGCCTTTGCCGTCGGCCTCTCGGGTCTGTTCGCAACCGGGGCGTCGGCGGCGACGTATGTCTGCGCCTCCGAAACCAACTGCGACAATTATACTCCGATCACGGCGGCACAATTGGCGCTGACCGCGCCCGACACGACGATCACCGTCCAAATGGCGCTGCAGCAATCGGCGGACGATTCGATCAGGAATGGCTACAACAGCGTCTCGAAGACCGACCTTGGCATTACCAAATGGTGGCACAAGGGCGGCAGCACCACGCTCGACCAGACCTATTATCACATCACCGTCAGAATCTACAAAGACAACAAGTGGACCAAGACCTGCCACGCCTACGCCCTCAACATCGGCACATCCACTCCGAAATATCAGGCGACTTGCCAGTAACCGTTCAATCGTCTTCGGTCACTTGAACGGGACGGCAAGGGCCGCGACCGCGGCCCCGCCGATCGAGGGCAAGCGCAAAGCTCGATGCGTCAGGTCCACGACGCTCGAAAGCGTCAGCCTTCGCCCTGGCCGCTGCGCGCGCCCAGCAGAGTGCTGCGGCGGCGGCGCAGCTCGACGCTCTGGCCGGGGGTGATCGGCAGGAACTCCTTCGGGCGTTCGTCGCTGCCGGCGATGGCGCGGAACGTGGCGGCGTTCGCCTCCTGCACGTCGTTGCCGCGGCGGACCTGATCGAGGAATTTCCGGCTCGGCATCATGATGTATTCGATGTCGTTGATGCGCCGGCCATCCTTCGACACCGTCTTCTCGACATGATCGAGGATTCCCTCCTCCACCAATGAATCGACGGCGGAGGTCACCGTGCGCAGCGTGTCTCGCCGACGGCTCCACTCGTTCATGCCGCTGTTGTTGATGATGTCGTCGGCCGACAGCGTCATCGGCGGCACATCGTGGACGCCGTCGGGCAGGCGGCTGAGGTCGAGGTCGCCATATTCGATGGACAGCCGGTTGTAGAGCCAGCGCGCCACCGGGCTCTTCAGCCGCATGATCCACTGGTAGGAGATCGGCTTGAATTCCAGGTTGCGGATGGCCGAGGCGACCAGCGCGTTGAACTCCAGATAGGTGTCGTTCTCGTCCTCCTCGCCGCCCTCGCCGGTGCGCGGCCGGATGTAGAGGGTGGGGAAAACCGAGGATTCCAGCACCGGCCGCGCCGATTTGCGCCCGTTCTCCGGCATCTTGCTGATGATCATCCGGGTACGGGCGAGGATTTCCAGCGCTTCGCGGATCTCCGCCGTGTCCATGGTGCGGTTGACCGCGCGCAGCTCCCGCCGGATCTCATAGAGCGAGAAATGCACGCGCACCCGGTCCTGCTTGTCGCCCATCAGCGACAGGCGCGAGCGGTCCATGGCGAGGCGGCGCACCACCTGCTCGACGATCTGCTCGCGCTCCGATGGGAACACTTCATACTCGACCATGCGCTTTTCCGCCGGATCCTCGCCGGGGCCGGCCTTGGCCGGGCGATAGATGCGGGCGGGCTGCAAGGTCAGCGAGAACAGGGCGTCCTTGAAGGGAAACTCCTTGTGCACCGACTGGACGAACGCGTTGGCGGCCGGCAGCTCCGGCTCGGTCCCCCGGCCCTTCGACACGAACACGAATCGCGGTGCCGTGTCGTAAAGCGCGATCATATGGGACTGACTGCGGTCCTCCATCTCGAACAGAGTCAGCTGGACCGCGTTCGCCTTGCTCATGCCTCATCCCTCCTCGCCACAGGCCACGATAGGGGCTGGCATCGGATGGAGGCAACCGGCGGGGAGGACTGAAGCCCAAGGCCTGTGTCCCATTTGGCCGCGCTTGTGTAGGAATTGGCCGCACCTGTGTCCCGAATGCCCGCGGTTGGATTGGAACGCCACCAGCCAACGCCGCCGGATTGGTTCCGCCCGCCGCGAATCGCGGCTGGACCGACGAAGCGCGGGCATTCGGGACACAGACTCGGGTGCCGCCGAGTCCGGCGCGTCCCGCTGCGCCGAAGCGACGAAGCGCGGGCAAATGGGACAGCATCGGGCGCGACGGGTCCCAAACGCGAGGATTCGGGACACACGCCGGACCGCACATCCTGCGATGGGCCACCCAACCGCGGGCAAATGGGACCGATGCCGCGCCGAATCGGCCTTGCCGCAGGGCAGGGGGGCGCTGCCGGCCGGGACAGTCCGTTCAGCGAACCGCGGGAAACCGCCCCAAACGCGAGCAAGTGGGACAACAGACCGGCCGGACTCCGGCGAAGCGCGGGCAAACGGGATCGGATCCGATTCGCAGCGCTGGCGCGGCCAAAGCCGACCGAAGCGCGGGCAAAGGCGACAGGGTCGCGGGTCGTTGGGACAGAATCGCGAGCCAACGGGACACAAACGATTCTGTCCCATTTGCCCGCGATTCGACGGCCGGCCCGACCGGCGGAATCCTTCCCCGCAAGTTCACCGGCCGTCCAGCGATCTCCCCCGCTGGCCGCCAGCCGGTTCCCATGCCTTGCGGAGTTTCCCATGTCGCCCAAATCGTCGCCATCCACATCGCCCCCATCCGACGGACATCCCCTCGACACGCGCCGATGGGGCCGGATTCCCGCCTGGTGGCTGGACCATCCCGGCCTGGAGGCCGACGGTTTCGCCGTTCTGGCGGCGCTCGCCACCTTCGCCGACGACAGCGGCCTGTGCTGGCCCTCGCAATCGACGCTGGCTGCCAAGCTCAAGCGGTCGCGCCCGACCGTCAACCGCATCATCCAGGGATTGAGCGACCTCGGGCTGGTCGGCATCGAACATCGCCGGGGCCGTGACGGCGCCCGCCTGTCCTGCCTCTACCGCCTGCGCTTCACCCCCTTGGACGGCAGCGGGCCGGATGCGGACCAACGGGAGGCCGCCGCCGTGGATCGCCCTGTTCCGGCGGCCGACAGGGATGACTCCGCCACGCACATCCCCTGTCAGCCGGCGAGTCAGGAACAGGTCCAATTCAAACAGATTCCGGACTCGCACGCTTCGGGCGAGCGCACGGAGGCACAAGCGGGCACGGAGGCAGGCGGTCAGGCACGGCCTCAGGAGGTTCCGGAAGGCTGGATGCCGACCGCAGACGACCTCGCCTGGGCCAGGACACGCCATGCCGAGATCGACCTCGGCCGTCATGTCGAGGGTTTCATCCTGCGCTGCCGGGCCCATGGCTACCGCTACCGCGACGTCTCCTCCGCCTGGCGGGCATGGCTGTCGCAGGACGCCGCCGTCGGCAAGGCTCCCACGCTCTCCAGCAACAGCACCGTCCCGGCCGCGTCCACCCGCAAGCCAGCCACGACCGAACAGCGCCTCGGTGCCTGGAGCGCCGCCGCCGCCGAACTCCGCCGCCGCTCCGCCACCACTCCCACCTGGCGATGAAGGGACGACCGATGACCATCGGATCCAGAAGCACCGGTCCCGGAAAGGCGACCGTCACCGCCCTGTCGCGGCCCCATCCTCCAACCTCTCCCGCAGCCGCCTTCGATCCGGCCCTGCCAGCCCCCCAGCGCCGGATCCGGCTGACCGCCGCCCTGCCGCCGCCCCTTCAGCAGTTGCTGGCCCAGGGCCGCACCGACCGGCGCCCGCGCTTCGGCGAGGACGGCTTCGACGGCATGATCGAGCAGTGGTTTCCCCCGGCCGGCGTCACCGCCGCGCAGGCGTCGCTGGCCCGCCAGACCCTGGAGGATCTGTCCGGCACCGTGCTGGCCCCGGCCGAAAGCGACCATCTGCTCGGCCGTGTGCTGACCCTGCTCAGCCATTTCCCGGCCAAGGGGCTGTCGCCCGAGGTCGAGCGGATGATGGCGCTCGACTGGGCCGAGGATCTGGGCGAATACCCGGCCTGGGTGATCGACGCCGCCGCGCGCCACTGGCGCCGCAGCCGGAAATGGCGCCCCTCCATCGCCGAGATGCGCGCCTTGTGCGAGGAACTCTGCGCCCCGGAACGCGCCTTGGCCGACCGGCTGCAAGCCCTTGCCGACACGGTGCCGCACGAGGAGACGGCCCCGGCTCCCCGTGCACTGGCGACGGGAGCGCTCCGCCGCATGGGCTGACCCCGTCCGCACTCGGCTTGCGGTGGAAGCGCCGGATCCGCGGTCCATATTAAGCGGCCCGTCCGCTTCCTCATGCTGTCCGATGCCCGACACCTCCGCTCCGATGCCGCCGTCCGCCGCCCGTTTCGGCTGGTGCTGCCAGTATGTTCCGCCCGATGGCGACGCCGGACTTGCCAAGCGCATGAATCCCGGCACCGTCACCATCGCGACGTTGAACAGGCTGAGTCCGGCCCGTGCCGAGGAAAAGCTGACGGAGGTCCTGCGCCGCAACCTCCAGGCCCTGCATCTGCAGCTGGACGAGGTCGCCCGGCATCCGGCCTACCGCCGCCTGCTGCGTGTCAACAGCGGGCTGCTGCCGGCCTACACGCACGAGGTCGGGCGGCCGCTCTACCGCCAGCCCGGTGTCCAGGCGCTGGTGCGCAGCGGGCTGGAGCATGCCGGCCGCAAGGCGATGGCGGCGGACATCCGCATCGGGCTGCACCCGGACCAGTATTGCGTGTTGAACAGCGCCAACCCCTCCACCCTCGACAATGCGGTGGCGGAGCTGGAGTACCATGCCGACATCCTGCGGACGATGGGGCTGACCGGCGGCTGGCACCCGCGCGGCGCCCACGTCAACATCCATGGCGGCGGGCGCGGGGAGGGGATCGCCGGCTTCCGCCGCGGTTATGCCCTGCTGTCGGAGGATGCGCGCAACCTGCTGACGGTCGAGAACGACGAGCTGTCCTTCGGCCTGGACGACCTGTTGCCGCTGGCCGACATTGTGCCCATCGTGCTCGACCTCCACCACCATTGGGTCCGCACGCAGGGCGAGTATCTGCGCCCCGACGATCCGCGCATCGCCGTGGTCGCCGGCTCCTGGCGCGGGGTGCGGCCGGTCGCCCACATCAGCGTGTCGCGCGAGGATCTGCTGGCCGACTGGCCGCCCGACAGCCTGCCGGACTATGGCGTCCTGGCGGCGCGCGGTCTGACCACCAGGGATCTGCGTGCGCACTCCCAGCGCATGTGGAACCATGCTGTCAACCGGCTGGTGGCGGAGCATCTCTCCTGGGCCGATTTCGAGGTGGAAGCCAAGGCCAAGAACCTCGCCGTCGACGATCTGGAGCAGGACGCCCTGCTGAGCGGTGCCGTGCCCTGATCGCCAGCCTTGACCCACGGTTGTACTCAACTACTCTGTTGCCGACGAAGAAAGAGAGGTCGAGGGTTGGGACGTGGCGGACGATAGCCGGGATGATAACGGGGACGATAACCGGGAAAAGAACCTGGGCGCTCTGTCGCAGTTGCAGGCGATGCTGGACACCGTGCCCGACGGGGTCGTGATCATCGACGACCGCGGCCGGATCACCTCGTTCAACCCCGCCTGCGAACGGCTGTTCGGCTGGACCGCGGCCGAGGTGGTCGGCCGCAACGTCAACATCCTGATGCCCGCCCCCTACCGGGAGGAGCATGACGGCTACCTTGAGCGCTATCACCGCACCGGAGAGCGCCGGATCATCGGCATCGGCCGCGAGGTGACCGGCCAGCGCAAGGACGGCTCCTGTTTCCCCATGGACCTGTCGGTGGGAGAGGCGGGCCAGGACGGACCGCCGGTCTATATCGGCATCATCCGCGACCTGACGGCCTCCCGGCAGGCCGAGTCCGCGCTGCGCGAGCGCGAGGCGCGGCTGGCCTCCATCCTCCAGACGGTGCCGGAAGCGATCATCGTCATCGACGAGACGGGGTTGATCGAATCCTTCAGCCCGGCGGCCGAACGGCTGTTCGGCTGGACGGCGGCGGAGGTGGCCGGGCGCAACATCAGCATGCTGATGCCGTCCCCCTACCGCGAGCAGCATGACGGCTATCTGGAGCGCTACGGGCGGACCGGCGAGCGCCGCATCATCGGCATCGGCCGCATCGTGTCGGGCCAGCGGCGCGACGGCTCGGTCTTCCCGATGGAGCTGGCGGTGGGGGAGGTGCTGCTCGCCGGCCGGCGCTGCTTCACCGGCTTCGTCCGCGACCTGACCGAGCGGCAGGCGACCGAGCGGCGTCTGCAGGAACTGCAGTCGGAGCTTCTGCATGTCAGCCGGGTCAGCGCCATGGGGCAGATGGCCTCGACGCTGGCCCACGAGCTGAACCAGCCGCTGACCGCCGTCATCAACTACGCCAAGGCCGCCAAGCGCCTGATGGAGCGCCCGGAAACGGTGTCCAAGGCGATGGACATGGTCGACAAGGCGAGCGCCCAGGCCACCCGCGCCGGCCAGATCATCCGCCACCTGCGCAGCTTCATCGAGAAGGGCAAGACCCACCGCTCCGTCGAATCCCTCAACAAGGTGGTGGAGGAGGCGGGCGCGCTGGCCCTCGTCGGCGCCAAGGAGCGCGGCCTGCATGTGCGTTTCGACTTCGAGCCGGCCGACCCGCAGGTGCTGATCGACAAGGTGCAGGTCCAGCAGGTGATCCTCAACCTCGTCCGCAACGCCATCGAGGCGATGGGCGGCGCCGAGGGCGGGCCGCGGGTGCTGACCGTCCGCACCGGTCCGGAACCGGGGGACGAGGCTTTCCGCCGCGTCTCCGTCACCGACAGCGGTCCCGGCGTGCCGGAGACGGTGCGCGCCCAGCTGTTCCAGCCCTTCGTCACCACCAAGAGCAGCGGCATGGGGCTGGGCCTGTCGATCTGCCGCTCGATCATCGAAGCCCATGGCGGCCGCCTGTGGCTGGAGCCGGCGGCCGGATCGCCCGCCGGATCGCCCACCGAACCGCCGGCGACCGGCGCCAGCTTCGCCTTCACCGTTCCGCTGTCCGCCTCCCTGTCCGCATCGGATGCCGACGATGCCTGCTGATGCCGTGCCCGACATGACCGCTGACCTCACCGTCTTCATCGTCGACGACGACGATGCCATCCGGGACTCTCTCCAGGTCCTGTTGGAATGTGCCGGCTTCCGGGCGGAGAGCTTCGCCACCCCGCTCGCCTTCCTGGAGTCCGACGCGCCGTCGCGGCCGGGCTGCTTGCTGGTCGACGTCCGCATGCCGCAGATGAGCGGCCTCGACGTTCAGGAAAGGCTGGCCCGCGACGGCCACGCCATCCCGGTGGTGGTGATGACCGGCCACGGCGACGTGCCGCTCGCCGTCCGCGCCATGAAGGCCGGCGCGGTCGATTTCGTCGAGAAGCCCTTCGAGGAGGAGGCGCTGCTCGCCGCCGTCCGCTCCGCCCTGGCCCGCGCGGCGGACAGCCGAACGGCGCAAGCCACTCCCCCGGCCCCGGCCCCGGCCCCGGACCAGCCGGCTCCCCCGCCCGCCGTCTCCGCCCCGCCGGAGGTGCTGGCCCGCCTGTCGGCACTGACGCCGCGCGAGCTCGACGTGCTGCGCTGGCTGGTGGCCGGAAAATCGAACAAGGTCATCGCGTTCGAACTGTCGATCAGCCCGCGCACCGTGGAGATCCACCGCGCGCGGGTGATGGAGAAGATGCAGGCCGACAGCCTGCCGACGCTGGTCCGCATGGCGATTGCCGCCGGTGTCGTTCCCGGCGGGGGCTGATCTGCATCAAAAGCGCGCCGCATACGCATTGCTCCTTATATCGGCGCCCCCGGCCTCATTTTATCTTCCATGACGCGCCGCACCGTCGGCGCTGTTGTCTGTCTGTTATGGAAGTTCGGAGGCCGTCATGGATCGCCTGGGCAATGAGCCGGGCAACGGGTCTGGCACCGGGCCGGGCGGGATGCCCGGTGCCGGCATCGTCCACATCGTCGACGACGACGAGCCGGTCCGCGACTCGCTGAAAGCGCTGCTGGAGGCCTTTTCCTTCGATGTGCGGGACTTCTCGTCCTGCCGCGACTTCCTCGACCGCTACGACGGAAACCCCAAGGGCTGCCTCGTTCTCGACCTGCACATGCCGGTGATGAGCGGACTTGAGTTCCTGGAGCGCCATCGCGGCGACCTGCACGGCATGCCGGTCATCATGGTGTCCGGCCGCGGCGATCCCGCCACCTTCGCCCGTGCCCGCGAAGCCGGCGTCATCGCCGTGCTGGAGAAGCCGTTCGACGAGGGCCAGCTGATCGACATGCTGAACGGCCTGATGCCGGCCGCGGCCTGACACGGCCACCTGATCGGCCACCCGGTATGTAGGTACACTTACGTACGCAAACTTCCTTAGGTACATCACCGAACTGCACAGGCCGACAGGGGAAAGTTAGCTTCGGGCCATCGGATGCACACCGGAACGAACCGGACCGCATCGCACCGTCAAGGCCGAGGTCACCATGTCCACGCACGCCGCCATTGCCGCTCACGCCAACCGCGCCGTCCCTGGTTATCTGGTCTCCGCCCTGGCGATGACGCCGAACGCTGCGGTGGGTGCCGCCATCCAGCCGCGCAACCCCGCCGACCCGCTCGCCAGCCTGGGCCACGCCAAGGTCTACGAGCGTGAGACCACGGTCTTCAGCGAGGGCGACGCCGCCGGTTCGGTGTTCCGGGTGATGAGCGGCATGGTCCGCCTCTACAAGATGCTGCCCGACGGCCGCCGCCAGATCATCGGCTTCCTGCAGGCCGGCGACATGATGGGGCTGGCCTTCGCCGCCCAGTATCTCTACACCGCCGAAACCGTCACGGCGACCACCATCCACCGCATCCCGCGGCTGGAGCTGGACGCCCTGATGGACGCCCAGCCGGCCTTCGCCCGCAAGCTGCTGTCGGCCACCACCTCGGAGCTGATGGCCGCACAGGACCAGATGGTCCTGCTCGGCCGCAAGACCGCCGCCGAGAAGGTCGCCACCTTCCTGCTGCGCCTCAGCGACCGCAAGGGTGGCGGCAAGGGAGATGATTGCACCATCGACCTGCCGATGGGCCGCAGCGACATCGCCGACCATCTCGGCCTGACCACCGAAACCGTGTCCCGCACCCTGACCAAGCTGAAGTCGGGCCGCCTGATCCGCATCCTGGTCGGCGGCAAGCTGGACCTGCTGGACCGCGACGCCCTGGCCGACCTCGCCGGCGGCTTCTGACCCCCACCGCTTCTTTTTCAAAATCCTGGCTGTGCACCGAACGCGTCAGCGTCCCGGAGCGCAGCGGCGCGCCTGAACGGCGCCCCCGGACAGCAAGTGGATGATGACCATGACCGTCACGACCCTTTCCGACCTGAACGCCCTGATCGCGCGGGTGAAGGCGGCGCAGTCGCGCTTCGCCGACTATCCGCAGGAGACGGTCGACCTGATCTTCCGCAGCGCCGCTCTGGCTGCCGCCAACGCCCGCATCCCGCTCGCCAGGATGGCGGTGGCGGAGACCGGCATGGGCGTCATGGAAGACAAGGTCATCAAGAACCACTTCGCCGCCGAATACATCTACAACAAGTACAAGGACGAGAAGACCTGCGGCGTCCTGTCCGAGGACAACGACGCCGGCATCCTCACCATCGCCGAGCCCGTCGGCCTGATCTGCGGCATCGTCCCCACCACAAACCCGACCTCCACCGCCATCTTCAAGGCGCTGATCGCGCTGAAGACCCGCAACGGGCTGGTCCTCTCCCCCCATCCCCGCGCCCGCAGATCGACCTGCGAGGCCGCCCGCCTCGTGCTCGCCGCCGCGGTCGAGGCCGGAGCCCCGGACGACATCATCGGCTGGATCGATGAGCCCTCGCTCGAACTCTCCAACGCCGTCATGCACCATCCCGACATCAACCTGATCCTCGCCACCGGCGGGCCGGGCATGGTCAAGGCCGCCTATTCCTCGGGCAAGCCCGCCATCGGCGTCGGCGCCGGCAACACCCCGGCCGTCATCGACGAGTTCGCCGACATCAAGCGCGCGGTGGCCTCCATCCTGATGTCCAAGACCTTCGACAACGGCGTGGTCTGCGCGTCCGAACAGTCGGCGGTGGTGGTCGAGGCCGTCTATGACGCCGTGCGCGACCGCTTCGCCCATCATGGCGGCTACATCCTGTCGCCCCGCGAGGCCGATGCCGTGCGCAAGGTTCTGTTGACCGACGGCCACCTCAACGCCGACATCGTCGGCCAGCCCGCCCACGCCATCGCCGCCATGGCCGGGCTGAATGTGCCGCTCGCCACCAAGGTGCTGATCGCCGAGGTCACCGACATCGCCGACACCGAGCCCTTCGCCCACGAGAAGCTGTCGCCCACCCTGGCGCTCTACCGCGCCAAGGACTTCATGGAAGCCTGCGACAAGGCCGCCGCCCTGGTGGCGCTCGGCGGCATCGGCCATACTTCGGCGCTCTACACCGACCAGGACCGGCAGGCCGACCGCATCCGCCATTTCGGCGACCGGATGAAGACCGCCCGCATCCTGATCAACACGCCGTCGTCGCATGGCGGCATCGGCGACCTCTACAACTTCCGCCTCGCCCCGTCGCTGACGCTGGGCTGCGGCTCCTGGGGCGGCAACTCGATCTCGGAGAATGTCGGGCCGCAGCACCTGATCAACAGGAAGACGGTGGCGAAGAGGGCCGAGAACATGCTGTGGCACAAGCTGCCCAAGTCGATCTATTTCCGCCGCGGCTGCCTGCCCTTCGCGCTGGAGGAACTGCGCGGCAAGAAGCGCTGCCTGATCGTCACCGACCGCTTCCTGTTTGAGAACGGCCATGTCACCGACAGCGTCCGCGTGCTGAAGTCGCTGGGGCTGGAGGTCGAGACCTTCTTCGAGGTCAGCGCCGACCCGACGCTGGCGGTGGTGCGCAAGGGTGTCGCTCTCGCCAATGCCTTCCAGCCCGACGTGATCCTGGCGCTGGGCGGCGGCTCGCCGATGGACGCGGCCAA